>OGYD01001325.1_pt1 | contig 18989 bp, 11 predicted proteins | sample 1576441 | NCBI WGS metagenome assembly OGYD01 (sample SAMEA3541537, study PRJEB24748) | human gut metagenome | biome: human gut; feature: human-associated habitat; material: faeces | place: China | collected 2012 | reverse complement strand
CTGCAATGTACTGGATGTTCTTCTCCAGGGATCGCGGCTCGTTGTCGGCCAGCCACTTCAGAATGGTACGGAAGACACGGCGCTCGCCGATACCGCCACGAATATCTCTCGCAAAGAACAGGGTCTTCATGGCCAGATCAGCGTCTTCGGCATAGGCGCGGAGGAAGCGATTCGTGATCTCCTCGTCACGCTCTCTGCGCAGGGCGCCGATCGTAGCGAACAGATCCAGACATTCAGACTGGGTGGAACGATATGTAACTGCGCCATTTTCCGTATGGGTCATATTTGCTTCTTTCTTTAGAAACTTCAGCATGGAAATCACTCCTCCGTGATGAATTGGTTATACAAGGCACCATCAGGGATTTGAACCCGAAAGTACGATTTCTAGTCGTAGTTGTTACCAAGAATTGCTGTTGGTGCCTTTCACAAGATGCCTGACATATCGCAAGTCCTAAGCCGCCAGTTGACCGGCGCCCTGACCTCTGCATCGGATCGGATTCAAGACCGTTGGGTGTTGCTGTGGGCATCTTTATTGATAAAACAAGGCACCATGTGAAGTGGGAATCGAACCCACGAACGACGGGTATGAACCGCCTGCTATAACCATCTTAGCTATTCAATCTTTGCTGTTGGTGCCTTTTTGTCTAAGGAGTGAATACATCATCCGGGTGGGGCTCGAACCCACGACACAGAGATTGGGGTCTCCCGTTCTACCATCTGAACTACCGGAGATGTATTCGACAAGACGCTGTCCTTTATCATCATAAAGGGGGTCTCACCCTTTGTCGGCCTGCCCCGAAAGCAGGTGCTCCTTCGTTGAGCTAATGTTAATAGATAATGCTGTTAGCGTCTTTTACAAAGCGCATTCTTTATTCCGGAGAGGTTACTACGCCAGACCAGAACAGCGTCTATGATTAAAAGTCATATGCATGGGTTTGCTGTATGCGCTTTTCGTGATTTAAGAATACTGCCTGTTCAGAGGAAAAACACGGAAAAAAAGTTGCGAACTAAAGAGCAACTACCTAAAAGTCTGCGAAAAATTGGTTCAAACCCATTCCAGACCGCAGTTGGCAAGGAGCTGTTCTTTCATTTGGACACCTCCTGTGGTAAAATGAGGCCATAAACTGCAGGAGGTGGATTTCGTGGCATATAGTGAGTTGGTCAAGAGTTTTGAGCGTATCCGGAGCTACATGCGCGAATTCTATGTCTATGGGTTTAAGAGTCGGGAAGAGTACAGCATCAAGAGTGCCCGCAGCTACGATAATGAGCGGCGAAGAATTGAGAGTTGGATCGGCGACTTTATGTCCTTCCATCAGGACACATCCGGCAAGAATGTATTCCTCTCGGTTGACAGCAGGCGGATCCCACACAACCCGCTCCACAAGGCTTTTAAAGCCAAAAGCTTTACCGATAAGGACATCACCCTCCACTTCTATGTGATGGACCTGCTGGCCGATGGCAGCGCGCTTTCTTCCAGAGAGATTGTCGATTGCATCAATGATGACTATCTCTCTCATTTCAGCGGCGCCTTCTCTCCAGACGAATCCACCGTGCGGAAAAAGCTCAAGGAATATGAGGCGCTTGGTCTGCTAAGCTCCGAGAAATGCGGTCGTGAGGTACTCTACCGGAGAACGGATGATAACACCGTTGATTTGAATACCTGGGCAGACGCCCTATCCTTTTTCTCCGAGGAGGATCCACTCGGGGTGATTGGCTCCTTCTTGATCGATAAATTGGAAAAACCTTCTGATAGCTTCCGATTCAAACATCACTACATGCTCCACGCCCTGGACAGTGATGTCCTCTGTGATCTGTTGGCGGCAATCGATGAAAAAAGAGCTGCGGAACTGACCGTCAGGAGCCTGCGGAGTGGCCGCGACTATCAAAGGACGGTTTGTCCTCTGAAGATCTATGTCAGCACCCAGTCCGGGCGCCAGTATCTGCTCGGCTACCATTACCGGGGGCGGCACTTATCTTTCTTCCGGTTGGATGCCATCAAAAAGGTCACGATTGGGAATGTCGAGAAACACTACAGCAAGTACTTAGGGTACCAGGAGAAGTTTGACCAGCACCTTTGGGGTGTCTCAACGGGTCCCGACCATAATTTGGATCATATTGAAATGACGGTCCATTTTGACCCGGGCGAGGAATTCGTGCTGCACCGCCTGGAGCGCGAGAAGCGCCATGGTACAGTCGAACTATTGGACTCACAGACTTGCAGGTTTTCAGCCGATGTCTATGATGCCTCAGAGATACTGCCCTGGCTGCGCACCTTCATCGGCCGCATTGTAGATCTCAAATGCTCCAGCCAGTATGTTTTGGATATGTTCCAAGAAGATTTGGCTCGGATGGACGCTCTGTACGGAGGTGGCAACGATGTTATTCAGTGAGATCTACGGAAGCTATTTCAATGTCGTCGCAGCTGTCCTTTCCGAAGCATCCGATGGGAAGTTGACAGATCGAAGAATGACCGAGCTTGTCCGGGAAAAGGCTTTTGCGGAAAGCGCGCTTGCAATTCCGGCAGCGCTGAAATCCGGAACCTGGCCTTTACTCGATCAGGAGTATCATTCCATACTTCACCACAAGCCAACCATGCCTTTGACAATGCTCCAAAAGAGATGGCTCAAAGCGCTGCTGTCTGATCCCAGAATCGCTCTGTTTGATCCGGACACGACCGGGCTGGAAGATGTTGATCCGCTGTATGCTCAGGACACCTTCATTCTCTTTGACCAGTACGCGGACGGAGATCCGTATGGGGATCCCGCCTACATAGCTTGCTTCCAAACAGCACTGAAGGCAATTCGAAAGAAGAGAAAACTGCGTATCCGGTTCCGTGGCCATACCGGCGCCCGCCATTCGATCGAGTGTATACCTTACCGCCTGGAATATTCCGCCAAGGACGATAAGTTCAGGTTACTGGCAACCGGCAAGCGACGGCTCAACACGATCAATATGGCTCGTGTGCGTTCATGTGAGTTGCTGGATGCCTATGATCCCAAATCCATCACGCTGCCTCAGGAAAATTCCGAAGAGCTTGTAATGCTGCTTCATGACGAGCGCAACGGGCTGGAACGTGTGCTGCTACACTTCTCCCATTTTGAAAAAGAGACTCAGAAGTTGGCCGATCGGCTCTATCAGATCAGGCTCCGTTACGACAAGGACGATGAGACCGAGCTGCTTATTAGGGTGCTGTCCTTCGGCCCGGTGCTGGAAGTCATTGAACCAAGCGCTTTTGTCACGCTGATGAGAAAGCGGATTGCCGTTCAGAAACAGCGCTTCTGCCAATAATTCTCCTAAGCACAGAAAAAACCATCATTCGTCAGAAAGGCTGCACGAGAAATGACTGATAACGAAACCAATTTGACCTTACTGAATGTGAATCAGATTGTGAGCCTATTGTCCCGGGCCTATATCAAGCTCATCAAAAACGGTACCCCACTAAAATCTTTTCCCTCCGTGATGCTGTGGGGGCCTCCGGGTATCGGCAAATCCCAGGGTGTTCGTGAGATAGCGGGCAACATCCAGGCTAAGACCGGAAAAAAGGTTTCCATCACAGATGTACGCCTGTTGCTATTCAACCCGGTAGATCTCAGAGGCATCCCGACGACCAACGCGGATAAAACCCTATCGGTGTGGCTGAAGCCTCAGATTTTCCAGATGGATGAAAGTAAAGATGTGATCAACATCCTCTTCCTAGACGAGATCACCGCCGCACCGCAGTCGGTGCAGGCCGCTGCCTATCAGATCACGCTGGATCGCGTTATTGGTGAGCATAAGCTGCCGGAGAACTGTATCGTCATTGCCGCTGGCAACCGCGTTACCGATAAATCCGTTGCCTATAATATGCCACGCGCATTAGCCAACCGTCTCTTGCACATTACTGTGAAGGGCGATCCTGACTCCTGGCACGACTGGGCTGTCAAATCAGGCATTCACCGCTTTGTCACCAGTTTTCTGGAGTATAACCCAACCGCTCTCATGCGCTCCGATAGCCCTGAATCCACCTTGGCTTTTCCAACACCTCGTTCCTGGGAGATGGTCAGCAACATCCTTACCAATATCTCAGAAAACATGGACGCAATTCAGCCTTTGATATCCGGCTGTATCGGGGCAAGCGTAACTTACAATTTTGCGAAATGGTGCACTCTGTTTTCAAACCTGCCTTCAATCGAAGACATCTTCGCCGGGAAAAAGACTGCTGTTGAGAAGTCTCCGGAAATGCAGGAGGCCCTTAGGGCTGAGATGGTCGCCTATGCGCGTCAGCATCCGGGAAAGGAGCTCATCAACAACTCTATAGTATTCGCTTGTGATCTTCCTTGGACTTTCCGCACCAACCTCCTCCATGATTATCAGCTCATCCCTAAGCTCCGCCCCATTCTTGCAGAAAACGCAATATACCTGGATGCGGTTAAGGCAGGCATGAAATGACTGATAAGCGAATCAATAAGCTCAAAAGAAAACTCCAGGAGGCCCGGTATCGGCTTCTGACACGGGAGCCGGAGTTGGCGGCGCCGCTGGTAGAGATGTTGTTTGTCACCAATGTGGATGTGCGCCGGATGTCAACAAACGGGAGTTGCATCTACTTTGACGCGAGCTGGTTGGAAAAGCTCGACGACAACAGCTTGGATTTTGCGCTCTGCCACCAGCTCATGCATATCCGGTTAGGGCATCTCTCACGCCCGCAGTTTTATAAAGGTGACCGTTTTCACTTTGCCTGCAATATCGTTGTCAACTCCTCGCTTATCCGGTATGACTTCACGGATGACAAGCTCCCTGGAATCGGCGAGATCCACCATGAGACTTTTTATCCCAAAGTTGAAGGCTGCGAGTTGACGCCTTACGAGGCATTTCAGATGACACCTTTGGATCCTTCCACGTTGAGTGATGCGCAGCGCCGCAATCTCCTGCTGGATTCAGATGAGTGGTGGGATAGGCCGAACGCCCGCACCGAGGATGGGGTCCTGATTCTCAGCCCGGATGACCCTGATCCCGATGACCTAATTCCATCTGAGCGCATTCGAGGAATCATCGAGCGAGTGTGCAAAGGGTTCCGCAAGCAGGAGATGCCTGAAGTATATCGCCCGGAAGCAGATGATGATGACGAACTGGACGATCTCATCTTCGAGTATACAACACGCCCGAGTGCGAATCTCAAAGAGGCAATTCGGGAAATCCGGGGTTCAAAGGACCGCGATGCAGAAAACTATGACAGTAGCACCCTTTGTGAGCGCGTCCTTCACCGATCGAAAATCACGACTCACGATTGGCAATCTCTCTTGAACCACTTTATCATGGACGAAACAAGGGACTACAGCTTTACCCCTCCCGATCGCAGGCTGCAGGACCTGGACTTCTTTCTGCCGGATTACAACGAGTCTGAAACGCCCAGGCTCAATGTTTTGTTCATGGTTGATATCTCTGCCTCTTTGAAAGATCAGGAAGTGGCCATGGCCGCCGCCGAGATCTGCGCAGCTATTGAGCAATTCGGCGGGATGCTTAGCGGCTCCATCGGTTTCTTTGATTCGGAAGTCCGACGGGTAGTTCCCATTACCAGTGCGGAAAACCTGCTGCAACTGAAGCCATATAGCGGAGGCGGGACAAGTTTCCAGTGCATTTTTGATTATGTTCGGGAACATATGTCTGACAATGTTCCTTCAGAAATCGTCATCATGACAGATGGGAAAAGCGATTTCCCGGAATATGAGGCCTCATCCGGCATACCTGTGCTCTGGCTGCTCACCAATAACCGTGTTAGGATCCCCTGGGGGCAGGCGGCGTACTTCCGAAAATAGGAGGTATTTGTGCATACACAGGAACAACGTATTAGTCAAAATGCATTGACTTGCCAATTCCGGCCATTAACGGTACAATATGAGCACAGAATCATCACCATGGAGGTATTGCAATGGCAACGGATAGCACCCTTCAAAAAATAGCCGATAATCTTCTCGCGCAATTCGACAAGACTCTACTTGATAATTCAACAGATTTTTCTTCTTGCGACCAAATATTGAACGCAGCTCCCTCTGAACACAAAGGTGGGTTGGAGTCCCTTTACTGTGATCTACTTTTGGACGCACTTATTTCGGGTTACTACAGGTATTCCGAGATGGACACCAAGCAGTTGGTCGATGACCCACTATATACAAAATTCAAGAAAATGGTATATGGACTCGATAGATCGGATCCATACAATTTGCTGTACTACGCCATTATTGATTTGGTATCCGGAAAGAAAGAGAATGTTCTTCAGTACTTGTCGGCTTACCTAGATGAAAAAATCAAAAGCCTCAAAACAGAGTCTGGGATATTCACAGCTGAGGATTTCACATACATTCTGGTGGTTCCACTGAAAGAGGGCTTTCCTGGCATGTGGAGCGCCATAGGAAGAATGCTGGATAGAGACGATGTTGAAGCAGGAATCCCTGAAATGTGTGCTGCTCTGGATCACCTGTATTATGACTCTAAGAATGAGAGCATCATCGAGTCACTTACCCAGGTCTTACAGTGTAATCCGAAGATCCTGTTAGCAAAAGAACTCCTCGGATATACCTACTACAATATGCAGATGTTGGGAAATGCACTCTCATATTTTGAGCAATTTGAAGATGGAAAACCCACATCTCGCATTTTCCTTGAGGGCACCGTCTACTTCTGGATGGCATGGTGCTACGGAAAGAAAAAGGACTGTCTCAAGGAAGAAGAATACTATCGGAAGTCACTTGAGGCTCTTCCTGTCGGCGAAAATACCCTAAATAATCTAGGGTACTCGCTGTATAAACAGAGGAAATTCAAAGAAGCCCAAAGCGTATTTGAAGACTGCCTGCGGCAGAATCGAGATGTGCGCTATGCCGCAAATAATCTCGTGCGAACCCTTCTCGCCCAAGGCAAGAACGGGGAGGCTCAGAGAGTCATCCAAGAGCATGAGCGTTTTGTCTCAAAGGATTTGAAGAAGAGGGCTGAAAAGCCAGTTGGCAAAGTAAAAATCGCTGTCCCAGAGCCTGCCGTTACTGATGTTGAGGCGGAAACGATCGTAGACATCGGCGTAAAAAAACAGCAATTCTCCAGCGAAAAGCTTCTCGAAGATGAACTGGTGCAGCGGATGGAAATTGGCATTCCTGTATTTGGGATGCCGCTCCGTATATATCAGAAGCGAGGTGTCTATGGCAGGCAATTTGTTTTGAGGAATGGCAGGCTTGATATCCTTGGGATTGATACCGCTGGAGACCTGTATGTTATCGAGTTGAAAAAGGACTCTGGCTATGATGACGCTTATGCACAAACGCGAGAGTATATCGATTGGATTGAGGAAGATGTTGCAGTCAAAGGACAGCGTGTATTTGGCATAATATGTTTGAATGATCCGACAAAAGATCTCATTGAAAAAGTCAAGGCTGACGATCAGATGCGGCTATTTGAGTACTCCATTTCCTATTCAGAGATTATCTAACGAAGAAGGCATGTATCCAGCAAGACCGTCCGATCAACTAGACAATCCTCGTTTCCTTGAACGAAATATGTTTTATTCCTCTAATCGGTACGGATAAAGGCAAAGAAGTGATGAAGAATCTTTTCAAAGAGCAGCTTAAACGCCAGAAAAAGTAATGTCAAAAGGCATACTTTTTGGCTGATGGCATTTTTGGTCGATCGAAATCAAATATGTGTTTCAAAATGCCATAAACAAATTAGTGAGATATTTCAAAAAACAATGGACATTATGGTGCAATTCTTCTCCATAAAACGTCGCCCTTTCCCGATGCTCGCATTACAATCGCATTAATGCTTTTAGAACAGTATAGCAAACTATTCGCAGAGAGTGATCAGGGGGATTTTCGTACCATCGGTGGAGCAAAATACTGTCTTTCGGCTAAAATTACTTTTCGTATACTGCGAATTACCGCATATACAATTGTCTGTCGCTGATGAAGGGTGATAAGGTTGTCGAGCTGGCTGAAATACTGTCCAATCATCTTTTGCTCATCAAGTGATGGAAGTGAAACGGCTATTTCCATAACCTTGTTTTTTGAAATATTGTATCGTGAGATACCTTGTGCCAACAAAATAATCTTTGCTCTTGTAGACTCAGAGCGTAGCATATACGCAAGATAGTAGCTGTCTATTTTTTCTGAAGGACGAAAGCCGAAGCAAAAGCTGTTAAGATAAGTTTTTCCCCGTTTTTCAAGCAGAATAGAGGACATTCCTACTTCTTCGGGTGTTTCGGACGAAGTGGTAAAAAACACATCTCCAACTTCAACTTCATTTTGCTTGGGGTCGATTTCTATCGGCTCGGTCATTTCTGGATTGCTGATAGGATTTGAAAAGACATTCATATAAGTCACAAATCGAGCCTGTCCGTGACCAAAATCGTCTTTTGTTTTTCCCGATAAGCCTGTGTATGTTTGCCCCATCTCTCCGAGCTTACGCTGTTCCCAAGAGAATGTATAAAAAGGGGGTGTCAGTTGGACAATCAGAGAAATATCCGGAGGTGACTGCAAAAATGGCTGTCGTTGATGAAGGGTGATAAGGTTGTCAAGCTGCTGAAAAAACTCTCCAACTTTTGCTTGTTCTATCTGATTGGGAAGCGAAATGGGAGTCTTTTTCCCACTTTCAATGGTATAAGTTCCAACAGTACCGATACCAGCTGATTCATTTATGAAGCCTTGAATCTGCTCCGCCGAGAACGAATAAAAGAGGAACTTGCCATCTATTTTATCTGAGTTTTGGAACCATATAATATTACCGTCTTTGAAATACAAAGGCTCCAAATTCCTCACTAAATAAGGCACTCCGATAGTACCAACACCCGTCACAAGCAAATCTGAAACACCGACTTTTCCCGACAATGTACTGTATTCTTCGTACTTCTCTTTTGAAATATAGAGATAGTCATCCGGCTCTTCATTCTTTGCAGCAGCAACAATATCTCTTGCTCTAAGGAACCTTACTCCACTGTCTGTCCAGTCTGATTGATGGATGCGCTTAACAGATGTAACATTCATCATATCACCGAGCTTACGCTGTTCCCAAGCTATTCGGTTACTGTCGAGCTTACACAGGTGTGAAATATCGGAATTAAGTTTGATATTTCGGGATTTATAGTTGCTATTTCGGGATTATATGCTATAATATAAAATGTGTTTTAGTACTTACTCGCGGACCGAGAGAAAGGAATGATATGATGGCTGTAAGCTATAAAAAACTCTGGCACATTCTGCTTGATCGAGATATGAAGAAAAGAGATTTGCAGGAAGCTGCAGGGCTCACAAAATACGCAATGAATAAGCTTAGTCGTGATGAAAATGTCAGCACTGAAGTGTTGGGAAAAATCTGCTCTGCTTTGAATTGTACAACTGACGATATTATGGAGTTTGTTTCTGACGAAAAGTAAGTCCGTTTTATGGGACACTAGTTGTGTGTATCATGATAGGGGGTAGTACGTTGCCCTTAGAAAAAGAAAAAGGATGGGGTCACAGAATGAATAAGCAACAACTTGCTCAGAAAATATGGGCTTCCGCAAATCAAATGCGTTCCAAAATTGAAGCAAATGAATATAAGGATTACATACTAGGCTTTATTTTTTACAAGTATCTTTCCGATAAGGAAGTTAAGTTCTTGAAGGAGAACGACTATGATAATGAACTCCTGAAAACCGTATCGGAGGAAGATGCCGAAACAGTTGAATGGATCCAAAAAAACATAGGCTACTTTATTGCCTATAAGGATCTTTTCTCCACTTGGCTCACGATGGGTAAGGACTTTGATGTTTCAAATGTCCGTGATGCTCTTTCTGCATTTAGCCGACTAATTTCTAGTTCGCATAAAAGGGTATTTGAAAAAGTATTTGATACCCTGCAAACAGGCCTTTCCAAACTTGGCGATAGCTCCGGTTCACAAACGAAAGCAATTAGTGGGCTGCTGACGCTGATAAAAGATATTCCTATGGATGGCAAGCAGGACTACGATGTTCTCGGTTTCATCTACGAATATCTTATCAGTAACTTTGCAGCAAATGCTGGAAAGAAAGCTGGCGAGTTCTACACCCCGCACGAGGTATCGCTTCTGATGTCCGAGATCGTTGCGAGTCATTTGAAGGGTAAAAGTGAAATCAAAATCTACGACCCGACAAGCGGTTCGGGCTCACTGCTTATCAATATTGGTCAAAGCGTTGCGAAGTATATGAGCGACGACAACAATATTCAGTATTACGCTCAGGAGTTGAAAGAGAATACTTATAACCTGACCCGAATGAATTTGGTTATGAGAGGCATTGATCCCGCTAACATTATCACTCGTAACGGCGATACTCTCGAGGAGGATTGGCCGTACTTTGATGAAAATGATCCGGTCAATACCTATAACCCTCTCTATGTGGATGCGGTCGTGTCCAATCCGCCGTATTCGCAGGCTTGGGATCCGTCTAATAAAGAGGGAGATCCTCGTTATGCTCGTTTTGGACTTGCTCCCAAAGGAAAAGCCGACTATGCTTTCCTACTTCACGACCTGTTCCATATCAAACCGGACGGCATTATGACAATTGTTCTTCCCCACGGCGTACTGTTCCGTGGCGGTGAGGAAGGTGAAATCAGAAAAAACCTGATCGAGAATAACCATATCGACGCCATTATCGGGCTGCCTGCAAATATCTTCTTCGGGACAGGGATCCCCACCATTATTATGGTGCTGCGCCAAAAGCGTGAGAACACCGATGTTCTTATCATCGACGCATCCAAGGGATTTATCAAAGAGGGTAAAAATAACAAGCTCCGTGCGTCTGACATTAAACGCATAGCAGACACCTTTATCAAGCGTGAAAGCGTCCCGAAGTTTTCACGAGTTGTCAGTCGTGAAGAAATTCGCAGCAATGATTATAACCTGAACATTCCTCGCTATGTGGACTCATCTGAAGCAGCCGAGCATTGGGATGTCTATGCGTCTATGTTTGGCGGTATCCCGACGGCAGAAATTGAAGAGCTGGGCGAATTTTGGACGGCGTTCCCGGCACTGAAAAAGGCTCTGTTTACAGAGAGTGGCATCCCCTATGTGAATGTGTCTGTCGATGACATTAAGAGTGCCATCAAGAGCCACCCCGATGTGGTCGGATTTGAGGATGCTTTTAATGCCGCCTTTTCTACTTTCCCGGCGTTCCTGAAAGAAGAACTCATCGACCGGATGGAAAGCATTGAAATCTCTAAGGCTGAAACCGTTCTGAGCGCTGATATTTTTGAGCGTCTGAAGGATATTCCGCTTATCGACAAATATGCGGCGTTCCAACTCCTTGACGACGATTGGACTGGGATTTCTATTGATCTTGAGGTCTTGCAGACCGAGGGCTTTTCTGCGACAAAGGAAGTCGATCCAAACCTTGTCATCAAGAAAAAGGATGGCAAAGATCAAGAGGTGCAAGAAGGCTGGGTAGGTCACATTATCCCGTTTGACTTGGTACAGGCGACTTTGCTCTCCGCAGAAACGGATGAGCTCCACGGTTTGGAAAGCCGTTTGGCGGAAATCCCGTCTGAATATGAGTCCATCCTTGATGAAATGACAGAGGAGGATAAAGAGAGCTGCAACGATGTTCTCACCGAGGAAGGCGATGCTTTCGTTCCGAAAGAAGTATCCAAAAAGATTAAGGAACTGAAGAAAGACCGTTCTCCTGAAAGCGTTGCGCTTCGTACACTCTTAGAAAAGGTAGAGTCTTTGGTCAAGAGCGAGAAAGAAATCAAGGCGGAGATCAAGGCAAAGAGTGCTGCGTTGCAGGCAAAAACAAAGGATACGATTGAAAGACTGAGCGACGAGCAGGCTTTGGATCTGCTCGAAAAGAAGTGGATTGCTCCTCTCATTGAGAGCATTCACAAACTGCCTGATACCGTAATCGACAGCTTGGTGAGCAAAATTCAAGCCCTTCAAAACAAGTATGCTACAACTTTCTTCGAGGTCGAACAGCAGATCAGCGAAACCGAAGCAACGCTTTCGGGAATGATCGATGACCTTGAGGGTAATGAGTATGATATGCTGGGACTTAATGAGTTGAAGAAATTGCTGGGAGGTAGTGCAGAATGACGAAAAAATCAGATGCTCCCGCAATTCGCTTCAAAGGATTCTCAGACGCTTGGGAACAGCGTAAGTTTGATGAAGTGTTTGATTGCACTGTCCCGAATAACACACTTTCCCGTGCCGAACTGAGTTATGATGAAGGAACTGTCCTGAATGTTCATTATGGTGATGTGCTGATAAAGTATGGCTCTGTGCTGGATGTTCAAAAGGATGATATTCCTCGCATCCCGCATAGATGCCGAGAGGATTTCAATGGGGCTTTATTGCAGGATGGTGATGTTATTATCGCTGATACCGCAGAAGATGAAACGACCGGAAAAGCCTGTGAAATAGGTAATTTGCAAGGGAGTGCCATAGTATCGGGGTTACATACAATGGTGTGCCGCCCTCGGAACAGAATGGCATTGGGGTACCTCGGTTACTACCTCAATTCCAATGCTTACCACCATCAGCTTCTTCCTCTAATGCAGGGCATAAAAGTGCTCTCTTTAAGCCGCAGCAACATTCAAAAAACAAGCGTGAGTTACCCAATAGCAGTGAAGGAGCAGCAACTCATTGCCTACTACTTCAGCCAACTCGACAACCTTATCACCCTTCATCAGCGTAAGTTTGAAAAGTTGACGAATGTGAAAAAGTCTATGCTCGAAAAGATGTTCCCGCAAAATGGCAGCAGTTACCCCGAAATTCGCTTTAAGGGATTTACTGACCCTTGGGAACAGCGTAAGTTGGGAGATATTGCTGACATTGTGGGTGGTGGAACCCCAAGTACAGGAAATCAGAGCTATTGGGACGGTGATATTGATTGGTATGCACCTGCTGAAATTGCGGATCAAATCTATGCAAATTCGAGTCAGAAAAAGATAACCGGCTTGGGTTATGAGAATAGTTCAGCCAAAATGCTTCCTCCCGGTACAGTCCTGTTTACATCTCGTGCAGGGATCGGGAAAACAGCCATTTTAACCCGAAAAGGCTGTACTAATCAGGGATTTCAGTCCATTGTCCCACATCGTGGAGAGCTTGACTCTTACTTCATTTTTTCTCGAACCGAAGAATTAAAACGATATGGAGAGCTTGTTGGGGCTGGATCAACTTTCGTCGAGGTTTCGGGAAAGCAAATGGCTGTAATGGAGCTGATGATGCCGCCAACGATGCGAGAACAACAGACTATTGGAGGTTTCTTTCAGCAGCTCGACCACCTTATCACCCTTCATCAGCGTGAGTTGGAAAAGCTCCAAAATATCAAGAAATCTATGCTTGAAAAGATGTTCGTGTGACATCAATTTCGCAGGAAGGAGGAAATCGAATGACATTCCAAAAAGAAGCGGACTTTGAGGAAGCCCTGATTAAAGTCTTGGCGGATAAAGGATGGGAAAAAGAAGTCATCAAGAACCCGACCGAGCAAGACCTCATCCGAAATTGGGCAAAGATCCTGTTTGATAACAACCGTGGAATTGACCGCTTGAATAACTATCCTCTTACGGATGGCGAAATGCAGCAGATCATCGAACAGATCACGGAACTTAGAACACCGTTAAAACTCAATGGCTTTATCAACGGAAAAACTGTGTCCATCAAGCGTGATAACCCTGATGATAAGCTCCATTTCGGCACTGAAATCAGCTTGAAAATATATGATCGCAGGGAAATCGCCGCTGGACAGAGCCGGTATCAGATCGTACAACAACCAGTTTTTCCGAGCAAGTCAAAAATGCTGAATGACCGTCGTGGTGATTTGATGCTGCTTATCAACGGTATGCCTGTCATACATATCGAACTGAAGCGCAGCGGTGTCCCCGTCAGTCAAGCATATAATCAGATTGAGAAATACTCATATGAGGGCGTTTTTACCGGATTGTTCTCGCTCGTTCAGGTGTTTGTAGCAATGAACCCTGAAGAAACTCGTTATTTTGCGAATCCCGGACCTGACGGAAAGTTCAATACTGATTACTATTTCCATTGGGCTGACTTCAATAATGAGCCTATCAACGATTGGAAAGCTATCGCCTCCTCGCTGCTGTCCATCCCTATGGCGCACCAGCTCATTGGTTTTTATACTGTTGCCGACAATGCTGACGGTGTTCTGAAGGTAATGCGAAGCTACCAGTATTACGCAGCCAGCGCAATTTCCGATGTTGTGTCTAAAACGAAGTGGGATAGCGGTAAGCAGCGTGGCGGCTACATTTGGCATACCACCGGCTCAGGTAAGACGATGACGAGCTTTAAGTCGGCTCAGTTGATTGCAAACTCCAATGATGCTGATAAGGTTATTTTCCTTACCGACCGTATTGAGTTAGGAACGCAGTCGCTCAAGGAATATCGGGCATTTGCGGACGAGAACGAAACCGTGCAGGCAACAGAGAACACATATGTCCTTTTGACTAAGCTGAAAAGCAACGCAACGGCAGATACCCTAATTGTTACCTCTATTCAGAAGATGAGCAATATCCGAGATGAGGACGGAGGACTTAATGCAAGCGACATTGAAATAATCAACGGCAAACGGCTTGTTTTTATTGTTGACGAGGCTCATCGTTCAACTTTTGGAGATATGCTATCCATCATCAAGGAAACATTTCCCAATGCCATCTTCTTTGGCTTTACCGGCACACCGGTGTTTGAGGAGAATGCAAAGAAAAACAATGCCCAAACAGATGTTTTTGGCAATGAACTCCATAGATATAGCATTGCTGATGGTATCAGGGATAAGAATGTGCTTGGATTTGATCCTTATAAAGTCCTGACTTTCCGTGATAAGGATGTCCGCAAGGTGGTTGCCTTGGAAAAAGCAAAAGCAGCAACCGAAGAAGAAGCAATCAGCGATCCCAAAAAGGCAAAAATATTCTATGAGTATATGGACTCCTCCACCGTCAAGATGGCGGGCTTCTTGGGCGATGACGGAAAGTGGGTCAAGGGCATTGAAGATTATCTTCCAAAAACTCAGTACCTTTCCTCGGAGCATCAAAGCAAGGTTGTTGAGGATATTCAAGAAAACTGGCTTACTTTGAGTCACAACGGGAAATTCCACGCAATCTTTGCAACGAGCAGCATCCCCGAAGCAATAGACTACTATCGACTGTTGAAGGCTGCAATGCCGAAACTTAGGATCAGTTGCCTTTTTGACCCCAATATCAGCAATGAAGATGGTGACTACAAAGAATACAGAGGGCAGCCGATTGCTTTCTATAAAGAGCAAGGCTTAATCGAAATCCTTACTGACTATAATACGATGTTTGGTCAGGATTTTTCGATTGCTACACACGCTCGCTTCAAAAAAGACCTTTCTCTACGCCTTGCCCACAAAGAGCAATATAAGCGGGTCGAAAGAGAGCCTGAGAAGCAGCTCGACCTCCTGATTGTAGTGGATCAGATGCTTACCGGCTTTGACTCTAAGTGGGTCAACACGCTGTATATGGACAAGATACTGGAGTATGAGAACATCATTCAGGCATTTTCCAGAACCAACAGACTTTTCGGACCCGATAAGCCTTTTGGCATCATCAGATATTATCGCAAGCCGCATACGATGGAGCAGAATGTGAGCAAAGCTGTTAAGCTCTATTCCGGCGATAGACCGATAGGTCTGTTCGTTGAAAAACTGTCTTACAACCTCGGAAAGCTCAACGCTGTGTTTGATGATATTGCCTATTTGTTCAAGAATGCTGGTATCCCTGACTTTGAAAAGTTGCCTGCGGACGGAACCGTAAGAGCTAAGTTCGCCTCGCTGTTTAGAGATTTCAACGGATACCTTGAAGCTGCTAAAATCCAAGGATTTAGGTGGGACAAACACACCTACTCATTCAAGGACGAGGAAAGTGGAAATTCGATTGAAATTACAATGGAGTTCGATGAGAACGCATTTTTGATTTTAGCACAGCGTTATAAAGAGCTTTCCGCTGCTTCTTCCGATGATCCCGGATCACAAGACATAGATATACCATACGATCTTGTTGGATACCTGACTGAAATTGACACAGGGGTTATCGATGCCGATTATATGAACAGTCGCTTCGATAAGTACCTCAAATTGATTCGACAGGAAGGTTCGTCCGAGGAATCTATTGAGCAAGCAAAGGCAGAACTTCACAAAACTTTTGCTGCCCTAACGCAAGAGGAGCAGAAATACGCAAACATCTTTCTGCACGACATTGAGCGAGGCGATGTCATTGCCGAGGACGGAAAAACGCTTCGTGACTACATCACGGAGTATCAGTTTAGAGCAAAAGATGACCAAATTCATCGTTTTGCGACTATCTTCGGTCTTGATGAGGATAAACTCAGGAATATGATGGGGCTTAACTTGAATGAAGCGACTATCAATGAGTTTGGCAGGTTTGACGAGCTGAAAAAGAGCGTTGATAAGACCAAAGCAAAAGCGTTCTTTGAAGCATATGAACAAACCAAGTTGATTCCGCCCAAGGTCAATATGAAAACGGATCAGCTTTTGCGGCAGTTTATTCTTACCGGTGGATTTGAGGTTGATATGCCGTAATGAGTGCCATCACCGCTAAAGCAAGCCGAAAAATGAAAAAATATGCGGTCTTAACAAGAGAGCCAAGGTGTTTCCTTGGCTCTTTTGATTTTTCTTGGGAACAGCGTGAGGTTGGGGATTTGCTCATAGAGCGTAGTCAACAAGCACCAATGAGCGATGAATATCCCCTTATGGCATTCATAGCAAATGAAGGTGTTGCCCCTAAAGGTGAGCGTTATGACCGAAGCGCCTTAGTTACGGACACGGTAAACAAGCTATATAAGAAAACAGAGAAAGGCGATTTCATATATAGCTCCAACAACCTTGAAACCGGCTCAATAGGTCTGAATAAGTACGGAAAAGCCTGCATTTCACCAGTATATAGCATTTTTGAACCCACTGGCATTGCTGACTCGGATTTTTTAGGAAGAAGATTAGTCAGAAAAGATTTTATAAATGCTATGGTCAAATGGCGTCAGGGTGTCATTTATGGTCAATGGAGAATACACGAGTCCGATTTTCTGAAAATTGAAATATCTGTACCTTCAGTCGAGGAACAACGGAAGATCGGTGCTTATTTAGACCAGCTTGACAACCTTATCACCCTTCATCAGCGTAAGTGCATTTTCTTTACTGGAAGGGCGGGTAGGCTTATCTCGACCGTAAACAAAAAGCGAATTACTTCTTCTTGGGAACAGCGTAAGCTATCCGAAATTACAGATAAAGTCACGGAGAAAAATGCCGGACTACAATATGTAGAAACATTTACAAACTCTGCTGAGTTCGGAATTATAAGTCAAAGAGATTTCTTTGATCACGATATAGCAAAGCTGGGCAGCTTGGATGGGTACTACATTGTAAAAACCGAGGACTTTGTTTATAACCCTCGTATCTCTACTTCCGCACCAGTTGGACCGATAAACCGCAATAAACTTGGAAGAACGGGCGTAATGTCACCGTTATATACCGTCTTTCGCCCGCACGATATTGACACGACTTATTTGGAGTACTTTTTCAAGTGCGGCTATTGGCATTCTTTTATGAATTTCAATGGTGATTCCGGCGCAAGGTCTGACAGGTTCTCGATTAGAGACAATGTGTTTTTTCAAATGCCTATACCTATACCAGATATAGATGAGCAGAGAAAAATTGGCGAGCTACTAACTTGCCTTGACAACCTTATCACCCTTCATCAGCGTAAGCCATTTTTAATGAAATGGAGGACTTCTGATGCTAACAGAAACCAAACGAACAGACTTGTTCTGTGAATATTATGCAAAATGGATTACGGTGTATAAGAAGGGCGCAATCAGAAAGGTGACGATGGATAAGTACCTGATGACGCAGAAATGGCTCGTTAAGCTCGTCCCGAACCTGAGAGTATGTGATATGAACCGGATCGCTTATCAGCAGCTGTTGAACGACTATGCTGAGTTCCACGAGCGCCAAACAACAATGGATTTCCACCACCAGCTCAAGGGCGCTATACTTGACGCCGTTGATGAGGGCTTGATTGAAAGAGATCCTACTCGCAAGGCAATCATCAAGGGGAAGCCACCGGTTGCTAAGAAAATTAAGTATCTCAATCAGTTTGAGCTACACACGCTGCTGATCTCGCTTGACCTGAAGGATAAGGTGAATTGGGACTACTTTATCCTGTTGGTAGCAAAGACGGGGATGCGCTTTTCTGAAGCACTGGCTCTTACCCCGAAAGACTTCGACTTTGCCCATCAAACACTGTCCATAAGCAAGACTTGGGACTACAAGGGAAAGGGCGGCTTCCAGCCTACGAAAAATAAGTCGTCTGTGCGGAAAATTCAAATTGACTGGCAAACCGTCATTCAATTTTCTGAATTGGTAAAGCACCTTCCCGAAGATAAGCCCATCTTTGTCAATTCCACTGTCTATAATTCGACGGTGAACGACATTCTCGGCAGGCATTGCAAAGCCTGTAACATCCCTGTCATCTCTATCCACGGATTACGGCATACACACGCCTCTTTGCTGTTATTTACGGGCGTTTCCATTGCGAGCGTTGCCCGCCGTCTTGGACATTCAAGTATGACCACTACGCAAAAAACCTATCTGCACATCATTCAGGAACTTGAAAACAAAGACATCGACTTGGTGATGCGCTCTCTTTCGGGTTTGAGCTAAAAGATTAAACCGGCTTGCGCTGATTAAAGGTGATAAAAAAGATGCCATCCGAAAGGGTGGCATCTTGATTTCATCTGTTGTAGAATCCAGCTCAATAATGTCATCACCAGCAAAACTGCAGACAAATGGATAACCTATTTTTGTGACATATCGTATTACCTTCTTTAGTGCACTTCCCGCAGCTTTCTTATAAGAATTATCCCAGAAACTGCTTTGTCGCAGCAAACAAGGCCTTTGCTCGTTGAATATGGAAAGCGCTGATGTTCTTTGCCATATGCACCTCGCTATATTCTACCGAGATTATCTTTGAAGA
>OGYD01001317.1_pt1 | contig 19108 bp, 31 predicted proteins | sample 1576441 | NCBI WGS metagenome assembly OGYD01 (sample SAMEA3541537, study PRJEB24748) | human gut metagenome | biome: human gut; feature: human-associated habitat; material: faeces | place: China | collected 2012 | reverse complement strand
AGCACCGGATTGTGGTTCCGGGTGTCGAGGGTTCGAGTCCCTTTACCCACCCCACTGATAATCAGGGATTGGGAGCGATCCCAATCCCTGATCGATTTTCCACACAGGGGTGTAGCCAAGTGGTAAGGCAAGGGACTTTGACTCCCTCATCCGCTGGTTCGAGTCCAGCCATCCCTGCCAAGCCTTTCCTCGGCGCGCCGCGCCGCGAGAATATTCGCTCCGTTAGCTCAGTAGGTAGAGCACCTGCCTTTTAAGCAGGGTGTCCGGGGTTCGAATCCCCGACGGGGCACCAAAAAAGCCTTGAAATTCAACGGTTTCAAGGCTTTTCTTTTTTGCTTATTTCTTATTTGTTAGTAACGTGTTAGTAACAGCATCCACAAGTGTCTGCGCGTCGATGTGCGTATATATGTTTGCGGTGGTGGAATAATCGGCGTGTCCGAGTATTTTTTGCAGCATTTCCGGGGGCAATCCCTCTTTTACCGCCCGGGATGCGTATGTGTGGCGTGTTGCGTGCGGGGTCTTGCGCTCTATTCCCAGCCTGTCAAGGAGCGGGTAAAAATCACGCCTGCGGAAGTTCGCGGGGACTTTTTGCCCATCGTACCCGGATAACAGTAGCTCCCCCGTTGCTCGCTTCGCAAAGTAAGCAAAATACCGTTTTCCCTCCGGGCGAATGGGGATAATTCGGTTTCTGCCTGCTTCGGTTTTTTCGCCGCCTACAACATAGTCTCCGCGACAGTCTGCCAGCGGCAAAGAAAACAATTCCCCGATACGCATACCCGTTGCCAGCAGCATCAAGACAATTTTCGCCGCATCGCTGTTGTCGGATTCCAATTTACGGATATCTTCCTCCGTGAAGATGTCCTTTTCTTTTTTGACATTCTCCGGCAAGCGCACAAATTTTGCAAAATTTGTTGTGCAGATTTCCTCCCGGATTGCCCAGTTCGACATCTGCGTTATGAGCTGCTTGTACTTGTTCACGGTGGAATGGCTCTTGGCCATATGTGGGTCAAGTACGGCCTGAAAGTCTGCGGTGCGGAGATCACGAAACTTTTTCCCATGCAACGGCGTAAATATGCGGTAGGCGTTGTTATATGATTCTATCCCCTGCTTGCCGATCTCCTTGTAATGCTCCTCTTTCCACGCATCAAAAACCTCTGCAAAGGTCATATTATACCGCTCCGTTAAGCTCTTGCCGTTCAGCCGCTCCAAAGCGTCCAGAGCGTCCGTTTTGCGCTCATAATGCCCGATAATCACTTTGTTTTTCGCGGCCACCCAAGGCGATTTTCTACGCCCCGCCAGTTTGTATACAGTCCCGGTGCCGTTTGCCCGCTTCAATGCCTTGCGCCGCTCTGTTACCTGTTTTTTTCCACAGAGATGGCAATATACGGCGCCCGGGACAAGAGTTGTTCCGCATTTAATGCAGTTGCTCATTTTCCGCTTCCTCGCCTTGTTTGGATTTTTTGCCCGCCGCAAGAGTGGACAATAGCGCGGATGTAAGTACGCCGATTCCCACCGCCAAAAGCGCAATGACAATCCATGCAATCGTACCGGCTGCCCTGGATCGGATCAGGCCTTCGTCCTGCACACGGTAATCAAGCGCCACATACCATGTAACTATACCCAGCAGGATAGCGGACAGCAGCGATGTGATATACAGCATCGTGCGCTGCCGCCTTGCTTTTTTCTTCTGCTCCTCTGCTGATTTGGACAGTTCATCGTATGCACCCTCTATCCGTGCAAGGCGCACATCCTCGTCATGGACTTGCTGGAGCTGCTTGATTTGGTCTTGCGCCAAAACAACCTCTACAATACCAAAGTAACGGTCCATAGACACCCCAAGCACCTTGCAGATGGGGCCAGCCGCATACACGCCCGGTGCTTTAGATGTAGATGCGAAAAAGTTGTTGACGCTGGACAAAGGCACACCGGATTGGTCTGCTATCTCCTGCGCCGTGATGTGCTGTTCCAGTTTTGCGTCCCGGCAAGTGTCCTGCAACGATTTCTCCATGTTTTATTGCCTTCTTCCCTTTTTTCGGGCATAGCCCGCATTATTTTGCAAACCCCAAATTTGGGGATATTGCCTTTTCCGGGATTGCACCACCCGATTTGTTTTTGATATGGTGGCTGTGCAAACGATAAGCCGATAGGTGATTCGTGGGCAAAACCCTCCCTGTCCGGTGCGGGGATGGGGAGGGTTAGAACAAAATTTCTATTTTCTACGATTTTGTTGCACGAAAGTGTGCAACAAACGCCGTGTTTGGGGGTATAGATGAAAACACTTATTGTGGAGGAATAGAACGAATGTTTGCAATCGCAGAGAAATATGGTATAATTAGAAAAGAGCATCCCGTGTACGCCAAAGCGGATTTTATGTCCGCCTTGCGCACACTGACGGAAAAAGAAAAAGTTGAACTATGGAAGGAGCTTGAAGAAAATGGAATTATCAAACGCAAAAGTCCTGATTGCATCTGACGGAGAAAAGACATTCGTCCTCGTAAATGGAACACCGCTTATCGGAGATAAGGTTGATTTCAAATGCGATATGTGCGGTGTCCGGCTCAGCGTGTCTAACGCACTGCTTACGCCTAACCTGTATAAAGCCAGTGACTTCGCCGCATTTGTGAAGAACAAGTTAGGTTATGACCTGTCCGTCATGTAAATCCCACATGAGGACTGTTTCCGGGTCTTGCTGGTCCATGTAGGCAATGCCCGCATCCGTCAGGATAACACCACCAAAAGGCGAATACTCGGCATATCCGGCAGCACAAATCTCCTGTAACCCATCCTTTATTGCTTCTGGAATCGGCATGAAGAATGTGGAGTTTTGCTTCGACTGCCCGTATGCTTGGCGCTGGCAGTAATCCGTGTAGAGAGTTGCCAGCGCCTTTTTTGCACTCCTTGTCAGCTCAACGCCCATCGCTGCGCCTCCTCTGCTGAATCTCCACAAGCTTCTGCATCGCTTGAAGAATTTGGTCATCCGTCCAGTTTTCGGCCTGTTCTTCCCAATCCTTCATAGTTGGCACGAACCCCTCGGCATTTATGCCGGGGGCTTTTTTTGCGCTATTTTCCGGCAATGTTGGCAATTCGTCCCCGTCCAGTTCCGCAAGGGTGATGCCGAAATAGTCAGCGATTTTTTGCCGCGCACGAGGATGCGGGATTACCGTCCCGTCACGCCAGTTCTTTACAGATGATTGGCTGCAATCAATATCTTTTGCAAGGCGATATTTTGAAACATTTTTTTCGGCCATTAAAAAACACAGGTTTTTAGAAAATCCCACAATAAAGGCACTCCATTTTTGTGCAGTATTATGCTCCAAAATGGATTGACACCAGCTCCAAAATGGAGTAATATAGAACCCGTGGACAGGCAACAAAAAACCTGACCACCCCGACAAATCGAGCTGGCGCATATCAATGTTTGTAGCAAAACTTAGAGTATCACCAATGCTCCAATTTGTCAAGTTTTTATTATAAGTTGGAGGTGAAAAATTTTGAACGATAAGCGGGGGGACAATTCGTGGCTGGCACTGGGAGTTAGCATCTTAGCCTTATTAGTTCAAATAGTACGGTGGACAATAATGCTAACCCACTAATTACCAGAGCAATGTTGGCGCGAACCTTCGTGTCATCCGGGTGCAGAAAAACAAGCCCCGGAAGCAAGACGGTCTGTTCCGAGATGTAATCGACAATCGGAACGCCGAGCTGATTCCTTGGCATTTCGCCGCGCTCATTGGTTGTTGCGGAAAAGATATACCCGCGCTTGACGCACTCTGCAAGGACTTCGAGATCATCCCTTGTCGGGTTTTCAGGCAACGGTCTTTTCCCAGCAATCACACGACGAATCATTTTTCGCATGGCACGGTTAAATTGCCGTTCGGATTTAATCATTTTATTCACCTCCTTCCCCGACCCAGTTTAACACATGGGCGGAGTTGGAGCAACAGAAAGGAGAGGATATATTGAGTTTGGCAGAAAATCTTATTCGGCTACAGGCAGAACACGGCGAGAGCGGCTATAGGTTGGCGAAGGAGCTTGATGTTTCGCAGCAGAGCATCGCCAACTGGAGGAAGGGCGTTTGTGTTCCGCATCCTAAAATGCGGAAGAAAATCGCAAAGCACTACAAGATCACAGTGGACGAGCTGCTTAAAGAGGGGAAGTAATTATGAGCTTTCGGTGGGCGTTGACTGCGGCGGGGATAGAAAAACCGCCTCGTGCGGTAACACGAGGCGGCGGGGTGCAGGAGTTTCCCTCCCCACCTCCGCACCGGGCGGGGAGGGAATTTAACAGCAAAACGTGCTGTCTTTGCACTCCTGCAAGGCGATTATAGCACGAACGCCCCGCCGCAGTCAATGAAATCTCACATATAAGGAGGGAATTTAATTTGACATTGAGAGAAATGCGGGATAGAGCAAATCTTTCCTGCGTGCAGGTAGGCAAGAAACTGTTTGTTGACCAGTCTTGTGTAAGACATTGGGAATACGGAGACTGGGCACCGGCACGGAAGTACTACAAGAAAATGGCGAAGCTGTACGGCGTGTCGGAGGAGGAGATCAAGGCTGCTGCGGAAGCTATCCGGGCGGCGAATAAGGAGGAACGATGATTAAGACGATGACGATGCAAGAGTGCATGGATCACCTTCGGGCGCATGGACTGAGCATTTCGCAAGACACGCTGTCGAACGGCCTGGAGCAGGGTGTGTATCCATTTGGCGTGTGCATCAACGGAGGCAAGCGGCGGGTGTTTCAGATTTTCGCCCGGCTGCTGGACAAGTGGATTGCGGAGCGGGAGGAGTAAACATGGACGGTTACACATTGACGATGGTCATCATCGGGGCCGCAACGGTGGCGTGGATGTTCGTGAAGCTGGTGGACAAGCTGGATAGACCCAGCAAATAGTAAATTGGGAGGAAATCGAGATGAAAGCGTGCAAGGGATTTGATAAAAATTTGAGGTGCCGAGGCTTTCAGTATGAGGTCGGCGGCGAGTACACGGAGGAAACCGCAGAGCTGTGCAATCGCGGACCCCACGCCTGCGAGAACCCGCTGGACACGCTACGCTACTATAGACCTGGCGATAGCCGGTACTGCGAGGTGGAGATTGAGGACAACGGACAGCGTAGTAGCTATGACAGCAAGGTTTGCGGCAAACATATCAAGATCGGTGCAGAAATTGGGCTGAAAGGCGTTATCAACGCCGGTGTGCGGTTTGTGTTTGACAAGTGCGAGAGCGCAACCGAGGAAAACGCATCGGGTGAGAGTGGCAACGCCGCCGCATCGGGATTGAGGGGCAACGCCGCCGCATCGGGTTGGAGTGGCAACGCCGCCGCATCGGGTGAGAGTGGCAACGCCGCCGCATCGGGATTGAGGGGCACGGCTGTCGTAACCGGTGCCTATGGCGATGCATCCGCATTGGGCAAACAGTGCCTTGCCGTGGCATGGGGCGCAGATAGCCTTGCAAGAGGCACTATGGGCAACTGGCTTGTTGTTTCCGAGCGTGACAATGACGGAAACATCGTTGATGCCAGAATCGCAAAAGTGGACGGCGAAACCATCAAGGAAAACACATGGTACAAGCTGAAAAACGGCGAGATTGTGGAGGAGGAGGAATGAATCATTACTACGCCATCGTGGCTGAAAGGTGCGGCGTCCGGGTAATTATGCGGTCGGAGTGCGATGTGGCCGAGGTGGGCGACCTGGTTAGCGGCAGCAACAAGGCAACCATATATTCTGGGTACAAGGTCATCACAGAGCCACACTTTGTTCTGTGCGGAACCAGTGAGGACGATTTCCTGAACGCCCTGTATTGGGGGGATATCCCCCAGGTTTCCAAGGTCACCCGGGATGTGTGGAAGCTGGAGCCGGAAAAGGAGGATGCATCCGATGTGGACATCTGACCCGGTATGGGACGCGGAGTGCTACGCCGCAGAGCAGGATAGGCAGACCGACCGGCGCCCCGTGTGCGACTGCTGCGGGGAGCCTATCCAAGAGGATTGTGCATTGCATTACAAGGGCTTTTGGCTCTGTGGCGAGTGCGTCAGCAACAATGAGGAGTATATCGAGGAGACGCGGGAATGAGCGATAACGGAGGGAAAGGAATGCTTAAATCATTTGATGAACTTGTAAAACTGGATGTGCGTCCTTACTGCGATGTGCGGGATGCAAAGGACGAGAGTGGGAAACTAATTAAAGTCCCCTATCTGAGCTGGGCAAAGTGCGTGAAACTGCTGCACGAAAACGGTGCGGAATCCGTTTGGTATGCGCCCGTTGAATGCCCGGAAACAAAGACCTATCTTTGGCCGCAGGCAAAAGTAGTCACGAGTAAGGGGCGGGAAACCGAGTGCTGGTTTGTGCGGGTTCTGATCCACATTGACGGCATGGAATACACCTATGACACCCCGCTGCTGAACGGATCGCTTGTTGTATACACCGATACGCTGAACCAGCTCCGCATAAACAATGCCCTGGCGAGAGCATTTGTGAAGGGCGTGGCCGTCCGCACGGGGCTTGGATTTGACTTGTGGGCAGAGGGAGATACCGACGATGGCGAGGACGATTTGAGCCGCCATAGCATTTGGGCAATAAAAGAGCGGCTGGAAAGGCTCATCACCATCAAGGAAAAGAACGGCCTTGACCACCGAGATTTGCTGGCCAGTGTTGGCATTAGCGACAAGCAGCTAAATAACCTTATGGGATATTTCGCGACGATTGACAAGCTTGAAAAGGCGGTCAGCAAACTATGATACGGAACCACGATAGGAGCGGATGGTTTGGAGCGTCGGACACGGCTACGATTATGGGATCGTGGGAAACAGAAACATTCCGCAGGTGGTGGGCTGTAAAGCTTGGTATTCGGCAAGACCATTTTGCCAATGCGGCGATGCAGGCCGGAACGGCATACGAACACAAGATACTGGATGCCGCGAATGTCCAAACGAGAGATAGGCAGATAAAAGTGCGCCGTTTGCGGCTGCGCGTGAATTACGACGGGGAAACCCGCGACATGATACACGAGGTCAAAACGCACAGCAAGCCCGTTTTTAAGGTCACCAAGGGATATTGGATGCAGTGTCAAGTGGAGATGTACGCCAGCGGATGCGGAATCTTTAGAAAGCGGAAAGCCTGCCAAATCATCGCATATAGGATGACACCGGCGGAATATGAGAATTTTTTCCTTCCGATAGACATGAACAGGCTTTCCGCTCACAAGGTCGAGTATGACAGAGAGTGGGTAGAATCGCAGTATCTCCCACGCCTGCGATATTTGGCAAAATGCTTAAAGCGCGGGAAGTGGCCGCAGTCAGAGGAGGTAATATGCAGCAAGTAACCGTTGATGCCGCCCGGTGGCAGCAGGACAGCGATGGGGCGTGGCTGTGCCTCCGGGTGCAGTCCCCCCGGGCGGCAATGGCCGTGTGCGACGAGCTGCAGCCGGACAAGCAGTATGTGGCGCAGATCAAGCGCAAGGGAAGGAGCCTTGACGCAAATGCGTATGCGTGGGTTTTGCTGGACAAGCTGGCGGCGCACTATGGGATTCCGAGGAATGATGTGTACCGGGAGGAAATCAAGATCATCGGTGGCGTGAGTGATGTTCTGTGCATTGTATCAAAGGCGGCGGATGAGTTCTGCCGAAAATGGGAATCCAAGGGAACGGGCTGGATGGCAGAGCAAGGGCCCAGCAAAATTCCCGGTTGCGTGAATGTGACCGTCTGGTACGGCTCCAGCACCTACGATGTGGAGCAGATGAGCCGCCTTATTGACCAAATTGTTGCCGATTGCAAGGAGGCAGGCATCGAGACGCTGACCCCGCAAGAGCTGGATGCGCTGAAATCCCGCTGGGGCGAAGCTCAGCCGCTGGGGGGTGATAAAGGTGACTGACGAGAGACGGTGTTTTCTGTGCGGCAGAAATGGCGCAAGTGATCCGCTGGAGCGGCATCATATCTTCGGCGGCGCATATCGAAACAAAAGCGAGAAATACGGCCTTGTGGTGTATCTCTGCGGCGATCGGTGCCATAGAAATGGGAGTCTATCCGTGCACCGCAACGGAAATCAAATGCGTCTGCTGCGCCGATATGGTCAGTTAAAGGCCATGCGGGAGCAGGGCTGGACGGAAGATGACTTCCGGCGAGAATTCGGAAAAAGCTATTTGTAAGGAGGAAAAAGATGGTAAACAGAATGATTTTGCAGGGGCGGCTTTGCTCTGACCCCGAACGCAGAGCCACGCAGAACGGGACAACGGTGTGCAGCTTCCGCGTGGCGTGGAGCGAGAAGGTAAAGGACAGAGAAACAAAACTGTTCCTCTCCTGTGTGGCATGGCAGGGAACGGCAGAGCTGATATGCACCCACTTTGCAAAAGGCAAGGAGATCATCGTAGAAGGCAAGCTCTCCAGCCGGGAATACGAGGACAAGACCGGCAACAAGCGCACCGTGGTGGAGCTGACTGCCGACAAGGTGCATTTCTGCGGCAGCAAGGACAGCGCACCGCAGCAGCCCACGCAGACCTTCACGGAGATTTCCGAGGACGACGGCGATTTGCCGTTCTAATTGGAGGTGACGAGGGATGACATTTGACGCGATTATCTACGATGCCGATAGCATCCGAGACGCATTTTCCGATTCTCTTACTAACAATGTCTTACGAATTGATGATCTTTCGGAGGAGGATGCAGGGCAGTTAGCCTGCATTTTTACGGATCACGGAATCGGTATTTGCCTACTTCCGCGCAAGGAGTAAGTGCATGGCGGATATGACATACATCAAGCTGTTCATCGATTACTTAGATGCGATAGAACCGCTCGGTGACGCAGAGAGGGGGCGGCTTTTCACTTCCTTGTTGGTTTATGCAAGGACGGGCGAAGCCCCGCAGCTCGGCGGGAACGAACGGTTTTTATTCCCGATGATGCGGGCGCAGATAGATCGAGACAACTCCGCAATGGATAGTTTATCCGACGCACGAAGCGAAGCCGGAAGAAAGGGCGCAGAAGCAAAACAAGCAAATGCCAGATTTGCCAAGCAAAACAAGCAAATGCCAGATTTGCCAAGCAAAACAAGCAAAGACAAAGACAAAGACAAAGACAAAGACAAAGACAAAGACAATAGCGCGTCGCCGTTTGAATCGTTTTGGGCGGCATATCCCCGGAAAGTCGGAAAGCAGGCCGCAAAGAAAGCATTTTCCAAGGTTTCTGTGCCGGTTAAAACGCTTATCGATGCCGTCAACAGTCAGAAAAACAGCGAACAGTGGCGCAAGGATAACGGTCAATACATCCCAAACCCAGCCACATGGCTGAATCAAGGCCGGTGGGATGATGTGCTGACGGAGGCCGGAGCGCAACCAACGAAGGAGGAGTACCATGTCGGGACATGGCTGTGACATTTGCGGCGGGCTGGGCTACACCGTCCGGCGCACGGAAAGCGGCGAACTGGTGAGCAGCACTTGCAAATGCGAGATTATCCGCCAAAACAGGCTGCGCATGGAGCGTTCCGGGCTTGCTGGTCTGCTGGACAGCTGCACATTTGAGGCATTCCAAACGCGGGAGTATTGGCAACAGGCCGCAAAGCAAGCGGCGGAGAAGTATTTGACCGACTGGAAGGGCAAGTGGTTTTTCATCGGCGGCTCTCCTGGAACTGGGAAAACCCACCTGTGTACGGCGATTTGCGCCAAGCTGATGGACGGCGGAATCCCTGTCCGGTATGTGCAATGGCGGGGAGATATTCCGGCAATCAAGGCAAAGGTAAACGATGCGGAAGCATATGCCGAAGCCATGCACCCGCTGAAAACCGTCCGTGCGCTGTATATCGACGATTTTCTAAAGGGCAGCGTTACGGATGCCGACAAAAACATCGCCTTTGACCTGCTGAATGCCCGGTACATTGACCCGGATGCAATCACGATCATCTCCACGGAGTTGACCATTGACCGCATTTTGAGCTGGGATGAAGCCATCGGGAGCAGAATTAACCAGCGGGCGAGGGATTATATGCTGAACATCGGCAAAAAGCAGAATTGGAGGCTGAAATGATTGATGGGGGGAACGGAGATGAAGCACCTCGGTGATATTACGAAAATCAACGGCGCAGAAATTGAAATCGTGGATGTTATAACGGGCGGCTCGCCGTGCCAGGATTATGCCGAGGAAATAGTTATTCCGAAGTCATTGCATAGAGTCTTGTAAAACAAGGATTCTCCGCAAAAACTTCGGAATAACAAAGCGGGCCTCATTTTATATAATGTGGACATGCAGACAACCGTCTGACACCACAAAATATAAGGAGGGCCTATGGAACTGATTGAATTAGACGCAACTGCACAGCGTGCCCTGGAGTTGTTAACCAATGCGGGGATGAGTGATGGAAGCATATACGACTATACTCATACAGGCTTTGGCAGCATACTTCGACATTTTCACACAAAAGGCATACTATATGCTACAGCAGAAATGCTCGATAATTTTTTGCTGGAGCAACGCGTGCTTTTGGACCAAGGAGATATCTCACAATGGAAATGGGGACTTGTCCGCAGGAGTTGTGAGCTTCTGAAACAATGTTCAGCGACGGATTCTATTGATTTGCCTGACCTTCAGCCATGGGACCCTGTATGGAATCGTCCAAAGCAAATCATCCAACACGACGCACCGACGGCGAAACAGTTTGCCGAATCGGAAAATATTTATGTGCTTGTCTGGATGGTCAACAAGCGTATGGAACAACTTGGCCTTTCGGAAAGTACGGTTCGCCATTACACGGAAGAGGGATTAGCCGTCATTTTGAAAAAGCACTATGATTCTGGTACAGAAAGTTACTCAGACAAACTTATATCCCAGCTTACAGAGGAGCGAAGACTGCAATATGAGCAAGGGGAGGTTGGCAGAACTACTTATCAGAATTTGCGCAAAGCGGCGGCGATGCTCCAGGAGTTCCGCCTGACAGGGAAAATCACGCTGGAAAGGATTCCTAATTGGGGACGGCGCGAAGTTATTCCTCAGCACAAAGCGATTCTGGATAAATTCAGTGCGCATGTCACAACGCAGAGCAACTGGGCTGAAAGTTCCGTTAGCACAGTTACAAGTGTGGCTCGTGTATTTTTGCTTGAATTAGAGGACCATGGAATAGTCTCCATTGAAACTGTCGCAATGATGGATATTGCCACATGCGTTACAAGAATGCTTGGACGATACACTGGTGGAATGAGATCTGCTCTTTTTGGCATTCGGACCTTTCTACAATTTTTATATGGGGCCGAGATCACTGCGGATAATTTTTGCAAAACACTCCCGGAATTTGTTTGCCCTCGGAAGAACTTTCGTGAAGGATTTTCCGATGATGAATTGGAACGTCTACTTTCTCAGCCAGATATCACATCTGCGGTCGGGAAAAGAGACTACGCTATGATGGTTTTGGCAGTGCAAAGCGGCTTGCGGTCTTGCGACATCATACGGCTCACATTTGACTGCATCAATTGGAGAACGAGGGAAATTCGTGTTGTTCAGCACAAAACAGGACAACCAATCGTAATTCCTCTTGAACCGGAAACAGGCAACGCTATAGCAGATTACTTGTTAAATGGGCGCCCCAAGAGTTCACTACCGCAAATTTTCCTCTGTCACGTCGGCGCTGTCCGTGCTTTGAAAAGTCGAACCGGAAGTGCAATTGTCTCCAAATACATGAAGGGCGCAGGAATTCATTCCGGGTATCGCGGATTTCACAGTTTCCGGCGCACCTTCGCTACAAATCTGCTCCAGAACGAAGTGCCAATTGAGTTGATCCAACAGATGCTGGGCCAAACTCATATTGATTCAGCAAAGCCGTACCTGTCCATTGACGAACAGGGACTGAAGCGATGTGCATTGCCCCTGCTCTCTCATGGAAAGGAGGTAGGGAACTAAAATGATGTACACCTTTAAGAGTTGTTTTGCATCTCAGATCGAGGATTTCATTGCTCAGAAAAACGCTCTGGGGTTTGGTTATCTGGAGTCCTCCCGTCTCCTGCGAGACTTTGACCGCTTTTGCCTGACGCATTTCCAGGAAGAAAATACACTGACCAAGGAGCTTTGCTTAGCTTGGGCCACGAAAAAGGATACCGAAGGCAACAATACCTTCCGCAACCGTATGATGCCGGTGCGTGAGTTTGCCAGATACTTAAACCGCAACGGCGAAGCTGCTTACATTCTGCCGCCAGATATTGCCCGAAAAGATGCGCCGTATGCGCCGTACATCTACACCGAGGCAGAAATTCAGGCTATTTGGAATGTTCTTGACGCCTTAAAACCGCGTAGGGGCTTTCCTGTACGGCATTTTGTGATTCCTGCCATGGTGAAACTGCTGTATTGCTGCGGCTTGCGTCCGGCAGAGGTCAGGCGGTTGCGCGTTAGAGACGTAGATCTGGACAAAGGGCGGCTGAATATTATGGAGAGCAAGCAGCACAGAAGCCGTATAGTCATGATGGCAGATGATGTGGTGGAAATGCTCTCGAATTGTAATGCTGTTGTCTCCGCTGTTATGCCGGGTCGTGAGCCCTTCTTTCCCAACACTGAGGGCGGCTATTATGGGAAACGCGGATTGGAAAAGACCTTTCGTCAGACTTTAAGGAAAGCCGATATTGACAGAACTGGGCGTCGTTCCCCACGCCTTTATGATTTTCGCCACACTTTTGCAACCCACCGTCTGTATCATTGGATGCGTGAGGGTAAGGATTTGAATGCCATGCTTCCGTATCTGAGCACGTACATGGGACATGCGCAGCTCTCGGACACCTATTACTACATTCATTTAGTTCCTGGCTTGTTGGAGGAAATGTCCGGGTTCACGTTTTCTTCTGCCGAGGTATTCTTGCCGGAGGTAGGAAACGATGAGTGATTTCTTTGATGCAATCCGGCGTTTTCTGCTGGACTATCTGCCCAAGCAGCGCTGCCTTAGTGAAAATACGATTCTCTCCTACAGACAGACACTTAATATTTTCGTGGCTTATATGAGGGATGAGATAGGGATTGGAGCTGCTGAGTTGACCTTCTCCCGTGTTGACCGGGACGTCATTCTTAACTTCCTAACCTGGCTGGAAAAGGCGCGGGGATGTAGTGTTTCTACCCGCAACCAGCGTTTAATGGCATTGCGGTCTTTTCTGGACTTCGCTGGACAAATCGATTGTACGCAGACGTCATTGTATCTTTCTGCCTGCAATATTCCCTCCAACGAGGCTCACGGGCGAATCGTTGAATTCCTGACCGAACCGGCGTTGACCGCGCTGCTTCAACAGCCCAATCCTTCCAGGCAGAAAGACCAGCGGAATCTTGTATTCATGATCCTCATGTATGATACCGCTGCCCGATGCAGTGAGCTTCTCGATATGAAGGTCTGTGACCTGCGTCTTGACGCAAAACATCCAATTGCGTACTTGCATGGTAAGGGACGAAAAACCCGTACAGTGCCGTTGCTGAACAGAACAGTCCAACACTGCAAACAGTATCTGAACAAATTCCATCCCAACAAGGATGACTACAGTGAGGCACCGTTGTTCTATACCGTGATCCATGGGAGGCAGCAAAAGATGTCTCCCGATACGGTAGCAGCATTCTTTGCGAAGTATGGGAGCATGGCAAAGGCGGTTTGTCAGGAAGTTCCTGAACATATCCATCCGCACATGATGCGGCACACACGGGCGATGCACTTATACCAATCCGGGATGCCCATGGTACTTCTTTCCCAATATCTTGGCCATGCACAGGTTGAGACAACAATGATCTATGCTTATGCGGATACCGAGATGAAACGTGCCGCAATTCAGAAAGCTGATGCTGTCCGCGGAACCAAGCCCGTACCGGATGAGATTTGGGCTGATAACGAGGAAATGATTTTGAAGTTATCTGGTCTGCTCTAATCCTATTGTTCTATATATGCCGATTATGTTATTCCGAAGTTTTTGCTGGTAACGCCTTGTACTACAGGGTTTGCAGCGATTACTTCGGAATAACTATTTTCTCGGCATAATCCTGGCATGGGCTGCCCCCGCAGATGATGTCCACGGGCGGCAGCTCCGCGCCATTCAGCTTTGTGATGTCGCCCACATGAACCATATCGGGGAAGCGCAGCTTTGTCACCTCAATGGGAAAGGCTTCGATCTCCGACGCCCACACCGGCGTGATGGCACTGCGGATCGCGGCCAAAGGGAATCCACCAATGCCATCGAACAAGCTGCCCATCGTCAGTCCGCTCATTTCGCCACCGCCTGTACGACCGTGCGCGTGGTGTTGACGGCGGCCTGTGCGGTATAGACAGCACTCATGAGGTTTGCCTTGGTGGAGGTATCCAGTCCAAAGGCTCCCGCGATACGGGGGATCTCGCCGGCGGAGAGCATGAGTCCAAGCCCTAACAGGGCATGATCCTTGAACACCATAAGTCCAGCGACAAGGATCGTCGCCTGCAAGAACGCCGACAGGCATAAGCCGATGATCTGCTTGCACCATTGGATAAAGCCGTCCGTATATCCGCGAGGGACGCTGAACATATAGAGGCTTCCCACGGCGATCTGGATGAGCAGGATGCCGCCGCGCTTTAGATTGGCGAAGAAGACCTTGATGACGGCATAAGCCATGAGGATAAGGCAGAACAGGATCATGATCCCGCTGGTTATGCTGCCGAAGCCCAGCAGCGGCCCTGCCGTCAGGTCGGATATTGATTCCACGGCGTTGAACTCCTGCATGACCTCTCCGGCCACATCCCCGATGGAAGTCCCATAGCCGGTGAGCGCCGCAGTGAAGGTCCCCTGCAGAGAAACGCACAACTCATAAAGCCGTACCGGAACAACGGTGAAAAGGCTGACAGCCATAAAGCCCTTGATGGCATTGAGGGCGGTCTCACGGATGTTGCCGCGACCGCTGGAATACTCCACGCCGGTCTCGAAGCAGGCCACCACCAGCCCTGTGCCGTAGAGTGCCCATGCCAAATAGGAGAAGAACAGCACGATGCTCTGCACCCAATCCATGGTGAAGAGCTCCGCGCCCATGTTTCCCATCTCCGAAAAGAAGTTGCCGAGAAAGCCTACGATCTGACTGTAGAACCAGTCCACGATCTGGCCTAACACCTTGGCGGCAACAAAATCCCAAATGAACATTGATCGGTTTCACCTCCGGGTGAGGCCGCACCAGCTACTTTGGGATATGGCAAAGGCCGTACAGCTGGTACGGCCTTCAAATCACGCTTTTGTTACATTGTCTGCTCCCACGCCCGGTCAGCGGACTGGCTCATATCCTGAAATACCTCCAGATAGTCTGACACTGCATCGGACAGCACCTCATAATCCTGCCGGGTGGGGTGGTATACATACCAGCTCACCTTTCCATAGTCATCCCAAATGTGAGGGATAACCCCATCCCGGAAGTTGGGATTATTCACCATCTTCTTGCCGAACAAGTCAGAAAAGCGAAGCAGCAGATTGTCTACATCACCCTCCTGACGATTCAGTACCGTCAGCCGCAGAGCGCTGTATTGATTTGCGATGCCGGTAGTGACAAACTGGATTTTTGCCCGATTCATCTCGTCCAACCGGACATAGCAGGCTCTGCCCACATAAGTGGCGTCAGGGTACCGTTCTCCGACGATCTTCCGAAGCTCCTGTTCGTAAAATGTCATCGTCTGCACCTCAAATTCCGATGATCTGCCAGATGTACAGCGGTGCTGTCAGCGTGAACACGAGGCACGCGAACAGAATGGCGGGCGCCGTCCACTCGAACTGGCCGCTTTTTCTGAAGTCGAAATAGGCCGTCCCCAACTTGGCGAAGAAGAATACAGCCAAGATCAGGTCGATGGCGGGAAAGACCACATTGTTCACCACGGTCTTGATCTGACCGGATGCCGTCTGCCATGTGCTTTCCACCGCACCGGCCACATCGCCTGTGCCTGCGGCAAAGGCCGTGGTCCCCATCACGCAGACCAACAGCAGGGACAGCATCAGTGCCGCACAAAGGCGATTGCGTTTTGTGTTGTTCATAGATTCCTCCGTTTCTATCGTTGTTTTGCGGGAGCAATATGCCACTCCTCCCAGAGATTCCCCCGGATGGTAACGCTGCTTGTCAGGTTCATGGAGAGCATTCCTGCTGGCGTCCAACAATCCAGAAGCCATGTGTAGGGTGTGTAGCTGCCGTCCGGGTACCAAATGGGCGTGAAGTGGGTGCGGCGGTTGTAGGTGCTGTAGGGATTGGCTTTGAATTGGAAGGTCGAGCTTCGCCCGGAGATATCCGCCTCCAGCAGCCGCCAATAGTTCTCATAGCCAAACTCCGGGAAATAGGTCACGGCGTTCTGGGCTGCCGTGACAGCCGCACTCTGATTTGTGGTGACTTTTGCGGTCACCTTCTCCTGAACGCCATAGCCGCTTTTCAGAGTGGATGCGGTCGCCGTGGGGCTCTTCTCATCCGGCGTGATCTTCATACTGCCGGCCAAGCTTGCAGAGTAGCCGTTGTAGTCAAACTCCCACCAGCCATGATCCTCCCACCAGCCGTTGTCCACCCAATGGTACCAGCGGTCCCTGTGGGTCTTGCCGTCCGCATCCGTCCAGCGGTCTGTGTGCCAGCATTTCTGCCAGTTTTCTACCCACTCCCAATTCTCCTGCCACCACGGTGACCAGATGCCCCATGACGCCGAGGCCACCTGCTCCTTTTCGGGAACAGACGCCGGCCTGAAGCCGTTGTTGCGGTCATCCGCCAGGGGATTGGGCGGGTCATTGCCGTCCAGATCCACGATATTGCAGGTGATGGTGCCCTGCGCCGAGCCGCCGCCGTACACGCTGACGGAAATCGTTATGACACAGGGTTCCGCGGGAGTACGCCAGCGCACCCATGCCAGCTGGCTGTCGCCGTCCGGGTAGTAGACATTGCTGACAGTGTAAGTCCTGCCCTGAATGTTAAAGCGTACCGATACGGGGTTGTCTGGGTCAGACTGTCCGCCGCGCACCTCCACGGAGGTAATGACTTCTGTGTTTACGCGGTATTCGTAGTCATATTCGCCGGGTTGGGGCGGCGTGGTCACCTCGTTGAAGCGGACGATGCCGATACCAAGGGAGGAGATGATGTCGCCGTTGGACGCCTTCTCCGTGCGGCTGCCGGACCATGCGGCGTAGCCGAGATCCGCTTCCTCCAGAAAAATCGCCAGCGGCAGATTTTTATGGGTGAGCGTACCCAGCTTCTTTCTGATATCGCCGTTGACGACCTGATCATACAGCGCCGCTTCCGTAGCGGTCATGGCGAACTGCTGACCGTTATAGCAGAGATAGGACAGCGGCTCCACTACGATTCTGTAATCTCCACTGATAAGCAAATCAAAGTCGATTCCCACATATCCGGCAATCGCTCGGATGACCTGTTCATCGGTGAAATAGCTGCGAATCGCGGCGATGCTGGCTTTACTGCTGCCGGTGGAGATGATCTTGGGCAGCTTCTGCGTTGGCTGCACGCAGACATAGCCACCCACCGCGGGAGATAAGGTTCTCCCAGCATTATAGGAGAGCTTGGACACTTTTCCGAAATGAGCAATGTTTGCGTTGGGCTTCTGATTGCTCCAATCCACCACACTTCCAATAACTGCTCTGTTGTCAGCATGAACGACAGATAATCTCACGCCGTCCATGCCGGGATTCCAGTAGTTGGTCTTTGTGCCGTCCCCCATGCCGCTGCCGCCGCTGTCCATGTTACCGTCCCCTGTGGCATAGGCAGGAATAGCGGCGGATATCGCTATCACCAATGCCAGCAGCAGGGATATGATCCTTTTCATACGCATTCCTCCAGTCGTGAAGATAAAAAGAGACACGGCCGTTTCTCAGCCGTGTCTCTCTTGGAAGGGCGCGGTCAGCCGCCCATGATACCGATCTTGTTGCCGTTCTCATAGATGTCCTGCCCATCGATGACTGTGTTTGGACCGCTGGGCGTGATGTAGCCGAATCCGGGGACATACACCTGTCCGGCATCATTGGTGCTGCCGCCCGCAGGCTCTGTGGGCTGTGGCTTTACCTCAGTCTGCTCCGGCTTGTAGGTGGGCGGTGTTTCCTTGTTGCGGTCCGCTTCCGGCACATCGTCCGCCGCATGGTCCTTTTCCGTCTTGCCGGGATGCTCCGGTGCATCCGGCTTGGTGGGCGTACCCTGAATGGTCTGCTCTGTGCCGGAGCTGTCAGCATCCCTGCCGGGGTCATGCCGTTCGCCATCCGTCTTGCTATCCACCTTTACCTCTGGATCGCTGATGTTCACAACCGGATCTTTCGTGTTGGGTGTATCGTCCGGGATGGCGGGGTCGATGGGCATGGGTACCGCCGCAAGGCGGCTGACGATCCCCACCACCAGCACCGCACAGAGCAGGACGCCTGCCGCAATGAGGATGATGCGTTTTGTTTTCTCTGTCATAGGTCGAACTCCTTCCTTTGTAGGGGTCAGTGGTTTTTCTTCTTATCCCGAACATACCACAGCTTTCTTCGGAAGTCTACTGCAAGAAGTGAAAAGAACTAAAACTTCGGGATATACTTGGCCTGCACCTGCAGATTTAGGCTCACGGGCGGCAGCACACATCCGGCAAAGCGGGTGGGGACCTCCAGATGGAGGGTGGCGGTTGCGAGATACCCCTCGCTCCGGCCTGAGGCGATGGCGTTGTTGGAGATATGAACGGACAGGTCGGAGAGCGTATACTCCAGCTCGTTTCCGGCGTATTTCATATAGCCTTCGCCATCTGTGGTAAGGCCAAGAATATAGGACAGGTTGCCGTAGATGTCACCGGCGTCGATGGACTCGAACCACTCGCCGTCCCCGTCCGGGAACCAGCCTGCGGCATAGCCCTCCCGCACAGAGTGGTACACATCGTCATAGTTCTCATTGACCGTGGCAATGACCGCCTGCTGCACCGCATCCCGCACGCCCTGCACGATGATGTTCACCCGGAAGTATTCCGCTATGACCATAAAGAGCATGAGCAGGCAGAGGGTCACAGCGATGACCATGGGATAGCCCTCGCCGGAGCGGGAGCGAAAAAGCAGCTTTCTCATTTCCAATACACCTCCGATCTGCCACTGGCCTGTGCCGTCAGCTCAATGGGGAAGCTGCCAAGCCCACCAAAGCCGATGTCCATATCCATGGTCAGCGTCACCGTCA
>OGYD01001300.1_pt1 | contig 19233 bp, 13 predicted proteins | sample 1576441 | NCBI WGS metagenome assembly OGYD01 (sample SAMEA3541537, study PRJEB24748) | human gut metagenome | biome: human gut; feature: human-associated habitat; material: faeces | place: China | collected 2012 | reverse complement strand
AAAAAAAGAAAAAATGTGCGCATTCTTTATTTTGTCAGAAAATCACCATCTTCCAGCCGGTGTAGGAAACTGAGTTCAGCAGCACCTGGCGACGTGCACCGAGGTAAAGCTCCTGATGGTGGCCATCCTGGTAGTGCGCCTCGTTGATGTTGTTCTCCGTGAGAATCCCGTAGTTGATCTGCATCTGCTTCGGATGATAGATGAGGCTGCCGCTCGAATCGGTCAGATAGATATACTGACCACTCGAATCCTGATTGATCCGCTCCATCATACGATCGATGGTCGAGTAGTTCATATCGACGAGGAGGACCCCCATGGTCGGGGTACCGTTTTCATAGATTTCGACGGCGCGGCTCAGGGAGATGACCCAGCGATAGCGGCAGGCCGGATCCAGAAAGAGATTTTCGACGTGCGGGGTGGAAAAATGCAGATTGTCGGTCTTTCGAAGCGCCTCGGTAAACCAGCTCTGCGTCGTTACATCGAGATTTTCTTTCAGCGTGGCGATCGGAGACGCTGAGATCAGCCGGCCATCCGCCGTAAAGAGCGCCATACTGACGAGGTGCTCGAGGTGTGCCTCATAGATGAGGTCCATCTCACGATCGATGCTGTCCGTGCTGAGATCTGCATTTTTGATAACATTATAGTAGACCGCATCCGAGATGCGGCGCATGTTGGCGAGGTAGTCCTCGAGATTGACGACAGACTGCTGCACGATCTGTTCGGTGGACTCCACGGAGCTCGTCCGCATACGGCGTGCGAACAGCTGATAGAGGACCAGCCCCAGGATCATGAGCAGCACGAAGGAGATGATGGTGAAGGCCATCAGAATCGTTCCCTGAATCGTATGAGGCAAAAAGCTCCGCTTCGCCTTTTTCCGCTTCTGTTTCGTCTCTTCCGGATGATGTATCTCCACTGCACCCTCCTGTTTCTGCACCGCGACGATCGATTCAAGCGAACCGATCCGGTTTCACAGCTCTGCTTTTCGTATAAAAACACAAAAGACGCCTGCAGCTGTTCTGCAAAGCGTCTCTCATTTCATCGTCATCAGCTCGACGCGGTACCGGCATGCTGCTGTGCCTTATACTTCGACGGTGATACGCCGAATTTCTTTTTAAATGCATAGCTGAAATAGTTCGGATCACTGTAGCCGACCGCTTCGGCGATCACATAGGTTTTCTCATTTTCATCAAGCAACATATGCACCGCCCGATCCATACGGATATCCGTGAGGTAGTTGATGAAGGTCTTTCCCGTCTCCCGCTTGAAGACCGTCGAGAAGTAGGCTGCGCTGATGCCGAGGAAATCACAGATGCTCTCAACACTCAGATCCTTATCTCTGTAATGCTCATGCACATAGGCCTCAGCCTTCGCCACGAAGGTGCGCGTACTGTCGCTGCGCGATACCCGGAGAAGCGCCTGCATCTTATGCGCACTTTCCTTCATCCATGCACGAAGTGCCTCCAGATCGAAGTGCTGTACCTTCTGGAACAGATCCTCGTCCTTGCCGAATACCTCTTCCATCGACAGATGATTCGCATTTACGAAGCGATGGCCCTCGGTCACGAGCTCCATCACGAAGAAGCGATACGCCTGCAGCGATGGATTGACCGGTGCCTCCGTACTGAGAAACTGATCGATCTGATGATCGACTTCTTCCGGCGAATTCAGCTTGATGGCCTTGAACACCGGGTAGAAGCGGTCATCGCTATCCTCTGCAGGGCTCTCCGCCGGCACCTCCTTCTGGGTCTCCGGCGCGACCTCCACGATGTTGATCGCCTGTCCGCGGCCATAGATGACGCGGTAGGACACCGCCTCCCGGGCACTCTCGTAGGCCTCCGGCAGGTTCAGAAGATGATTGACCGCACGACCGATGCCGGCGGTGATGGTCGCGTTCGACACATGCTTACTGAGGCGACACAGCACCTGACAGTCATCCGTCAGCTTCGTCAGCGCCCCCGGCTGCTCGAGCTGCACGATCATCACCGTATCACCGAGGTAGGTGAAGAAGCGCGCATGCCACTTCTGATCGAGGTGCTCCTCCCATAGCCGGCGCACCGACATCGTGATCAGCAGCGGATTGATGCCCTCCGGTGCAAGCGAGACACTGTTGTGAAGAATCACCACACCGAAGTACGGACCATCGAGGCTGATCTGATAATCCATCATATCGCGACTGAGCGAATTCGCCGGCTCGCGTCCCTCGATGAGCGCCGTGCAGAAATTTTCCTGCAGGATCGGCAGACTCTCCATATAATAGTTTTTCAGCATGTTGATGTTCTGCTTCTCGTCGAACTCCTGATCCAGCGATGCGTGGATGCGCTCGAACACGGCAGAGAGCTCATCCGCATCGATCGGCTTCAGGATGTACTCCTCGGCCTCCAGACGGATGGCCTCCTTCGCATACTCGAACTGGTCGAAGCCGGAGAAGATGATGATCTTGATGGTCGGATACTGCTCCTTCAGACGCCGGCTGAGCTCGAGTCCGTCCATGAACGGCATCTTGATGTCCGTCATGACGACGTCCGGCTGCTCCTCCTCGGCCATCTCCAGCGCTTCCAGTCCGTTGTGGGCATAGCCCTGCACCGTGAAGCCGAGCTTCTCCCAGTCCATCTTCCGGATGATCACCTGGATGACATCCTCCTCATCATCCACCAGCATCACTCTGTACTTGTTCAATGTAAACCTCCCTCCGCCATCACATCCTGTCCGCATCCCGGAAAGCACATCTCCTCCCGCATACGGCCGAAACGCACCGGCTCCGAAGCTGCGCTTCGTTTCACCATCACGAAGCGCTATGCTCAGTCCTCTACCTTCTGATGATGGTCGAGATTTCCGTACTTATCTTCGATTTTCTTAAAACGATAGAAGGTCACCGCGATGGAGAGAATCATAAACAGAAGGCCCATCAGACCATCATACTGACTCACCACCTCCATCACGAAGATGCAGGCACCGAACATCAGCACGAGGATGCCCATCTCACGGGTATACGGCAGCAGATTCTCCTCTTTCACCTTTCCCCATTCTTTCGGACGGATAAAATCCGGATCATGGAAAACAAGCAGCTTCACGGCGCAGTAGATCACCAGCACACCGAGTACGAGCTGCACACCGTGCTGGCTGAGGAAAAAGGCGACCGGATCGTTCGTCACCGGATCCGAAGCGGTCTGTGCAAGCAGTGTCATGTTATATGTCATAGAAACCTCTCTTTAACTGTGTTGGGTCGTGGGGCAACCCCCGAACGTTTATCTTAAGATAATCTTCATGGGGTCAGACCCCCTTACGAAATTCTTAAGGTCGATACAAAAATGGACTGTGGCAATCGCCACAGCCCATATTATAGACGATAGAAATCGTTCGCTCAATTACTTCTTCTGTACGTACTTTCTGATATCAAGAGAAATTGCGACGAAGATAACGATACCGATCGCGATGTACTGAGAGTTTGCATCGACACCGAGGAACTGAAGAGCAACCTTCAGGAGCTCGAGGACGGCAACACCGATGATGGCGGATGAAACCTTACCACGACCACCGGTTACAGATACACCACCGAGGGCGCAGGCTGCGATACCTTCCATCTCGTAGGAAAGACCCGTATTGATGGATGCACCACCGGCCTTTGCACCGAGCATGAAACCTGCCATTGCGAAGAAAGCAGATGCCTTCGCATAGATGAGAACGAGTGTAAGCTTTACAGGAACACCGGCAACCTCTGCGGCCTGTGCATTGCCACCGATGGCATACATGTACTTACCATGACGGGTCATGTTGTAGATGAACCAGGTGATCGCTGACATGGCGATGGCCATCCAGATCAGGAAGCTCAGGCCCAGGAAACGACCGGTAGAGAACATGGTATAGCCGGTGACATAACCACCAAGCGGTGTAGCGCCGGTGTAGATCAGACCGAGACCATAGATGATCTCCATCATCGCCAGTGTGGAAATGAATGGAGGAACACTCAGATAAGCGATAAACCATCCGGTGATGGCACCGAAGCATCCGCAGATGATCATGACGATCAGTAATACCAGGAACGGATTCAGCGGTGTGATGTTTGCCAGGAAGCCTTCCTTAAAGAAACGGCCTGCATAATCCTGCTTCTGAAGAAGTGTACCGGCGATACATGCACCGAAGCCGACCATACGTCCACCGGAAAGATCACATCCTCCGGTGATAACGCAGCCTGAAATACCGAGCGCGATAACCAGTCTGTAGGACATGTTTGCGAGGAGGTTCAGGAAGTTGTTTGGAGTTAAGAAGTTCTTCGTTGTTAATCCTGTGTAGATAACGAGGATGAACATAACGATGATAACACCGTTGTTAATGAGAAAATCCGTGATTTTCTTTTTCTGTGACTTTTGCATTTTATTTCCCCTTTATTCTATCGAATCAGAATCAGAACTGCGTTGCGAAGGACATTACCTTCTCCTGCGTCATCTCTTCCTTCTGATCAATCTCACCTGTGATCTTACCATTACACATTACATATACACGATCGGCCATACCGAGAAGCTCCGGCATTTCGGAGGAAATCATGATGATCGACTTACCCTGATCGGCGAGCTGCTCCATGATCTCATAAATCTCGTGCTTGGCACCGACGTCGATACCTCTGGTCGGCTCATCCATGATCAGGATTTCCGGATCATTTGCGAGCCATCTCGATACGATAACCTTCTGCTGGTTACGCTTTTCGTTTTTGAGTTCCATAACGAAAGCGAGTTTGTCAGCATCGATACCATCTGGATCGTAGATATAACCATCAGAATCGGAAAGTGTTACAGGCACTGCACCAAGTTCGATGAGTTTTTCGACAGTGTACTGTGCCACGTTGCCCGAACCACTTACGAGTACACGTTTGCCTTTTAATTCAATGCCTCTGGTTTGAAGCATACTCTCGAGGAAGTAAACATTGCCATAGCCAGTAGCTTCGGGACGAATAAGCGAACCGCCGAACTGGAGACCCTTGCCAGTGAGTACACCTACAAACTGATGCGTCAACTTTTTATATTGTCCGAACATATAGCCTACTTCACGGCCACCTACGCCTATATCGCCGGCAGGAACGTCCTCGTCGGGACCGATATGACGGTAAAGTTCGTTCATGAACGCCTGGCAGAAACGCATTACCTCAGCATCGCTCTTGCCATGCGGATTGAAGTCTGAACCACCCTTAGCACCGCCCATAGGCAATGTAGTGAGTGCATTTTTGAACGTCTGCTCGAAGGCGAGGAATTTCAAAACAGATGGTGTAACACTTGCGTGGAAACGTATGCCGCCCTTGTACGGACCAATGGCATTGTTGTGCTGCACACGATAACCCATATTAGTTTGTACCTTGCCCTTGTCGTCAACCCAAGTCACACGGAATGAGATAATACGATCGGGAATGCAGAGGCGATCGATAAGATTAGCCTGCTCAAATTCGGGGTGACGGTTGTATTCATCCTCGATTGTGCCGAGCACCTGGCTCACGGCTTGAATGTACTCAGGTTCGTTTGGAAAACGCTGTTTAAGGCGTTCAACAGTTTCTAAAGCGTTCATAAATATGCGTTGGTTTGTCTTAGTTTTTGCTCAATTTGCGGCCGTCTGAAGCAGCCCTTTTGAATTTCGATGGTAAAAGTACGAATAATTTTTTATTTTGCGGCATTTTACAATCATAAAATGACAAAAAGGCAGTTTTTTGCGACGAAATGAGCAAAAAGAGATATTCAAACTACCGCATAAGACTGATGGTGGGCGTTATACGTCTGACCGCATATAGCTTCACTTCGTTTGCAGAAACGTTCGCACTGCGCCGTGATGTCATACCCGAGCATGGCCCCTAACATAAAGTCTTCGGCTGGAGTTAAGACATGCATTGGTTTGTGTACGAATGTGCGCACCACATCGAGGCAAGCCTTTTTGCCAAAATACAAATTAACCTTGTTACTTGACACAGGTTGCTCAATATAAGAAATGCCCTGTTCGTCAAGACGTTTGCACATAATTTGCGCACAGTCATTGCACATGGTGCACAGCACGAGCGGCCTCACCCCTTTGCGGTATTCGTATATTTGGTGCATGAATAGTTTGAGTGAGTCAAAACGCGAAAAATCTTCAGAGGACATAATATAAGCAGGTGTTCAAAATCATTTTATACAATCAGTTGACGGGGTGACAAGTTGACAAGTTAACGGGGTAACAAGCAAATATGCTTTATTCACCTCAAATTGCAGAGAACAATACATACGTGTTTTAGCTCAATATACTACTTGCTGCCCCACCCCGTCAACTTGCTAACTAATTTTACTATCGGGGGGATAGCTACTTGACCTTACTTTACCAAGCTGCACCAGGCTTCGATGCGCGCTTGATTTTTGCCCTCGTCATCACCCTCGTCAATGGCCAGTCCTACAAATTTGCCGTCACGACAGACGTCTGAATCGGTTACATTATAATCGGTAGGTTCGAAAGCGCCTATAAAGGTGCAACCAGTGTTTTGCAGCCCGTCGTAAATTTGAGCAATGGCGCCGCAGAAGGTGTCGGAATAAGAATCGCTATCGCCACAGCCAAATATGCCGACGCGCTTGCCCGTGAGATCGAGCGATGAGAGTGTATCGAGAAAGTCGTACCAGTCGTCCTGCAAATCGCCGCAGCCCCAGGTTGAAGAACCCAAGAGCAATGTGTCATAGTCCAAAGCTTTGTTGGCATCTGTTGTGCCCACATTATATATATCCTTAGCCTCAACTCCAAGTTGTTGTGCAATGGCATTAGCCACATTTTCGGTGCAGCCAGTTGTGCTGCCGTAAAAAATTCCAGTCATACGATAGATGTGTTGTTTGATGGTTTGTAATGTGCATTGTTTACGACTGCAAAATAACAGATAAAGCGCCCACCCTGCAATACCCAAACAAGGTGAAACGCTTTATCGTATAACAAAATACCCAAAAGTGAGTATGGGGCAACAGACAATGCTACATGGGCATCATCTATTTGTCAATAAAAGTGTCAATAGTTACACATTTAATTCTTTATCAACTTACAACCGTTTACGATGTAAATGCCCTTTTGCGGATTGAATACACGACGCCCTGACAGGTCGTAAGCGGCTGTGCCATCATGCAGCGTGTCAGATATTTGTGCATCATCAATACCGTCTGCCACACCTTTAATAATGGTCAGCGGATATTGAGTCAATTCAAAGGAGTCAATAGTCATGCAACGATCGCCTTGCATATTAGCCAATATTCCCAAGCTAACGGTAGATGGCTCTGTCAAGATAAAGCGCACTGTGTTCAGTGTTGTTTGGGATTTGGCCCTCATGGCTGAAGCTACAAAACCGCTGTTTGCATTTCCGTCAGCCTCGATAATGTCGATAGTACTGGGCAGTGTGTCGGACTTTGCTGCAACCAGGTAGCAACCATCAGCCTCGCCTTCGAAACTGCCATAATTGGCAGTAAAATCATATACGCCTGCAGGCAAACTGACTGTTTGATATGCCTTGTGATCGTTCAGTTGACGGCTAAAGCCGTCCCACCCGGTGGTGATGGTAAAGGCATTACCCTTTTGTGTATCGACATGTGCTCCCGTACGCTTTGACGATGTGGCATCACCATTTTCTTTCCAACCATAGAGTGTCATAAAGCGTTTGTTCGCTGTATCGTTATAAACCTTTCCTGTATTGGAGAACGGAGCTTCGTAGTTTGACAAATAACTGCTCGAGACATCTGTAGACTTGTCATCAAAGTTGATTGCGAAAACGCCTTTCGAGCTGCTCCAAGCATCACCATCAGGACCGAAGCCTACACGTACGCCTGTGTTTTGGTTGGCAGTGGCATCAACCACATTGCCCCCATTTTGGTCAAAATGATAATAAACGCTCAAGCCGTCAGCCTCAGCAGCCTTAACAGCCGCATCGGACATCGGTTCTATTAAATATGTATGTAGTTTGCGCAACTTTGATGTGTCAAAAGCTACCCCATTCCACACTCTGAACTCATCTACCATGCCACTCATTGGAGCTTCTTCGCAGCCCAAAGCAAAAGAGTTCATTGCGGGCACTTTAGCGTTTTTAATTGCTGCAGAACTTACCAAAGCGCCATCACGGAGGAAACGGACTTTTCCAGACTCAAACGACACTGCATAGTGATGCCACTCATTAGGTATCACATAACTTGTTGTCGAGCTGGCGCACATGCCTGCCATATAGAAACGCATTTGGCCATCAGGCAACGTTTGGAGTTGTAGACTTTGCGTGTTCTCCCCTATCCCATTGCACACATCAGTGAGCGTGTTGGCACGTTGCCACCAATCAATAGCAAACTTTTTCTGTCCTGCCGATAGAGGTACCTTTGTCAATTCGACACGTGCTTTCGCTGCTGGCATAAAGTTCAGCCCTGTCTTACTGTCGGCATTACAAACAATGAGTGCTCTTGACTGAGAGGCACTGCTGTTACCTGCATCGTTTGAAGCCGTCAACGTTACGTTGTAAACCCCAGCCACATCAGGAATGAAGCAGAGTTTCTCGCCCTCGCCTTGCATGGCATTGTTAGCGCTTGACAATGTCCACGCACTATGAGCCGAACCATATTGCGACTTGTCGGTAAGCCTTACCTGGTTGCCTTTTACAACAACTGATGGCTCAACATCAAACGCTGCCTTTGGAGCAGATTCGACAATATTGATTTTTTGAGTATACTTGGCAGTACTACCATTGGCTGCAGTCACATTCAACGTCACATCATAGGTGCCACTTTTTGCGTACGACACTGTAACACATGACTGGTTAGAAGTTTCGACAGATGCGCCTTCGAGTGTCCAATGATAGCTTTGGCCATCAACCATGTTTTGGGGAATAAAGGTTACACGCTCGCCACACACCACCTTGTTCTTTGACATTTTGAATACTGCACTTGCCTCAGGAGCAGGCAACACCGTAATGAGAGTGTCAGCCTCAGTTTCATTACCATTGACATCAACAGCCACCACTTTTACATTTTGCGCACCAGATTTTCCGAACGTGATTGTTGGCGAGGTGCATACCAAATTTTCAATACCCGCCCCAGGCACCGTCCATCGCAGAGAGGAAATATTCGTGCTGCCAGTGGCATGCAGTGTCAGAGATTGCCCTTCGACAGCATCAGTCTCGGGCTGATTGATGTGTACAAATGTGTTCACTGTATATTTTAATGTTTGCGCATAACCATCATTTACGGCAAAATTATCATTTGGGAAAGAGCCATGATGTGCTCTGCCCGTATGATCGCACAACAGTCTTGTGCCATTTATAGTCACCACATCACCCGGATAGTAGGCTACGAGGTCATTAGGCAGCAGTGCATCAGCATAGCGCAGTTTGTAGTCAGCTTTTATTTCATCAGCCGTGCGTGCTGTTTTCCATATACGCAGTTCGTCGTACATGGCATTTTGGTCGGAGTTTTCATCTTCAGATGAGAATATCAAATCGCCAAAACCGCCAATACCGCAATAGCTATTTGACGTGACTGATGCCATTTTTGTGCCATTGACATAGGCAGTCATCACACTGTCATTCACGACAAGTGCTATATGGCTCCACTTGTTCAAACTCAGAGCGGAAGGCACATTCAAACGGTTGTTAGTGTCCCAACCCGCAGTAAATGAACCATTTGCATTGGCATGAAACATGAATGTTCCCCACCCTGGACCTGCACTCTGGTTCCAATCGGCGATAGATAGTGGCCGTATCCAGAACTCGATAGTGGCCATGTTGTACTTTGAATCGAATACACCTGGAAGGGTAAGTCCAGAATGAAGCAATTTAATACATTTGTTGTTTGCAGTACTTGCATACACATTGACATTCACTGCATTCGAGCGTTTGTTGCCATAAACAGCCCTTATGCCATACGTGCCCGAAGCCCCTTCGGGTAAAGCATACGATTCGGCATCGGCATCAAGTGTAGAAACTATTTCGCCTTCGTGTATAATTTCATATCCGGTCAGACTGAGATTTGCTTTTTTGGGCGACATCCATTTAAGCACACCACCATCAACGGCAACATTCTGCGGTGCAGCCACACCTCGTCCTGGTACAATCAATGATATGATAGTTTGCTTACCCTTGTTCTGTATGTTTATACCATTGGTGTCAATATCAAATGGTATTTCGAGTCCCAGACTGTCTTGCACATAATCTATAATCGAAGCATCATATATATGTCCACTACCCTCCGCCGTACTTTTTGTGTTGATTATAAAAAAGTACTTGAGCGGTTCGTTTGCATCATAGCCGTTACTTAAATCTGTGAGGTCGTAGCCAAACTCCATGGGTTCGGTGTGCAGTTTGCCATCAACCCATCGTCCCAACATCGGGATTTCGGGAGCTGGCACAGTGTTACCATTATTGCCATCACCTGCATACTTAAAGTGGTCAAGAGCCTGCGTTTTGTCAGGATTTGTGGCTTTGAGGTCTGCAGATACGCCAGCCATAAGATATAGTTCGGAACGGCGGGTATAGTCCATTTTAAGTTTAATGGTACGTTGGGGCTTATAATTTTTGCGTACCTTGTATATTTCGGGATACCACCAATGGTTTGAGAACGAGCCGTCCTTATTAAAATGAGACCCGCCATAAGCGTAAGGACAATAGACGAAGCCACCATTTTGCCACTCATTACCCCACGAATTAACCAAGATCCATGCCCCACGCTCATCGGCAGTTTCTTCGCCATATATGCCGTTACCATTTATGTCGAATTCTATGCGGTCGTCATATCCTACAATGGTAAGAGCGTGATCAACGCCAGTGCCCCATTTGTCCACACATTTCATACCTGTCACTCCCAACTTGTCATTGGTTGGAGTGCTGTCAATAGCCTTGCACGTCATTGTGCCGGCAGCCACACCAACGCCAGCCAATCCACCCGATTGGAAACTTTCATCACCATTATGATTCCACAGCCAATTTTTCAGAGCCTCGCGCCCGGCATCTGTGCCTGTGCTTTCAGGGAAATTGGCAGGTTTGAGCATACGGTTAAACATGGCTTCGTACCATTTATCGTAACCAGTCATCCAACCAAAGTCGTTCTGGGTTTCCTCTTGATTGCCAAAAAGTTTTGAATAGGTTTGACCACCATACGTTTCAGCCGAGGGAACTCCAACATGCTGTACAAAAGCGTCTTTGCCCGAATTGCCATTAGTCAGTAGCCACACAAAGTGTGTCGGGTAATAATTTTGTGGGTTTGTTCCGTCCAAATTGCGAAAGGCATTCATTTCATACGAGAACATGTAGCCTATGCGTGAGGCCGATCCACAAGAGCCCCCATCTTGGTTAAACACTGGCGGGAAGAAACGTGTTTCGGCATTATTCACATGGTCGGGACGTGCAGACATTGCATTACGCACGCCAAGCGTATGCCGTTGCATGAGTGCATAATCTGGATTGCGTTTATCTGTGTAATCGGGATATTTCGCTCTATCGACAGTTTGTGCACTTAGCGGTGACAACGATGCGAAGCATGCCCCAAATAGTAGTTTTATTGTTATAGTTTTCATTCTGAATGATTTGTAGAATAGGTACTTTTGTATGAGTAGATGATTAGGGACAATTATTTCTTTATTATCATTGCAGATGATGAGCCTTCATTACATACAGCCTCAACAATGTATGCCCCTGCGACCAATTGTGGCATAGGTATTGAAATGTACTTCGACGCCATGAAGTTGCCGTTAAATATACAGATACCATTAGTAGAATAAAGTCGGACAGCCACTTGCTTTTCGCCTTCGAAGGGCAATATCAAGTCAAGATTCTGATTATTTAGTATTGCACTAAGTTGTGCGTTGGCTACATTATTTGCACTTGGCTGTTGTACAAGCACAGCTACATTGCCCGATACAACATCTAACTCGTTGAGTCGGACAAAACACCCATCAGTTGCACGTCCGTCTCTTATCACGAGCTTGATATAGCGTGCATTTACAACACTATCCAATCGCACCTGGAATGTTTGCTGATTTGGTGCACCATTGTCCGAAATAACCTTTTGCCACGTTGTATTGTCATCTGACACATAAATATCATAGGCCTTAATGTATCGGTTTGCTCCCCCACTCATGGTAAATTCGAACCCGCCAATGCTCTGTATCTTTTGCATGTCAATTACAAAGTAATGTGGATATTTGGCTTGTGTGCCTTGCCATTGCGAATGCCAATAGGTGTTAGCATCACCATCAATTATTTGTGATGCAAGCCCATTTGAACCTTCGCCGCTTGTTTCTTGACTTGAAAAGCTGATTACCTTCCAACCAGACTTATCATATTTGCTTGTCTTGAACAGCTCTGCTAAAGCCACACGTTCCTTTTCATTGTCTATGGCTTGAAGCACTCGGGCATTCAAAGCATCGTAGTTGATTGTGTCTACACACTCTGCAGATGTTGCTAAAGGAACTTCATTATCGGTACAATTAGTTGAAGTATAGCCACCAGTCTGCATAAAGAAGGTTCGGTCGTCTTTATTCTCGGTTGCACCTTGTCCGTAATCATTGCGTGCACCAGGTGCATTGCCACCATCAGTATGACTAAAGTCTACGCGGTTAAAGTTATACCAATTTCCTTTCTTTGCATATCTGGCAAAGCCATTGCGATAGTAAGCCTTTCGCGAAGCTTCGCCCGTGGCCCAATTATAATTTTCAAGGAAAGAATACCATGAACTGAACAAGTCGGTACTATTGCGCTTACGCACCGTAGCCATGTATTGCCACCCCTTGCCATCTTGTGCATTGTACCAAGCAGATACAAGTATATTGTTTTGCTTGTGCTCTACTTCTTTTCCATTTTCTATGGTTGTGTAACTTGTCTGCTCACGCCTTGCATTGGTTATGAACTGTACAAAGCGCCCAGGTATCCAACAATCGCCACGTCGGTAGGTCTGTACCCCTGTCCCCTCATTGCCAAACCTATTGGTTATGGTAAGTGAATCGCAGTCTACCACACCAGCCCTCATATATTCTGGCAGGTTCGGATCTTCGTCAGTTGACCCATCGTCCCACATTGAGAACAGCACATCATGGGCCGGCGTACCATCAGCCTGCACACCATTATTTTGAATGCCCATGTAACCACTCAGCACACCCAATGCCATGGCATAAGTGCCCACAATATCCGACGACTTGGGTATCATTATCTCTTGATAACACCAATCATAGCCGTTTGCCGGTGCCGCACCCGTTGAACGCCAGCTGCCCAAATGTACTGATGGTGACGACAGATAAGAGGCTGGATATGTTTTTTCGGCTGATGGGCTTTCAAACGTAAAACGGTCGATGTAATCAATATTATTATTGCCCGACACGCAAACCAGTTGGTAGCGATAATATTTAGCTACCGTAAACGAGCAATCTGCCAATTCTACTTTTTGATCCTTGCCGGTGCCTATTACATCTATCACTTTAGTTGCTATAGTATCGGTTGGCGCATCGGGATCGGTTATTGATAGTATGAAACTAACCTTACCCCCTGTTTTAACATTAAGCGTCATGTAGCTTTTAACCTGTGCTGCCGGGTGATGAAAGTAGTATGCAGCACGAGCTTGCAATGACGTCCATGCCGTGAGCTTGCGCGTTAACATAGGAAGCCCCGTACTGTCACAATTTTCGCCAGGTATGCTAATTCCATTAAAGCCGTAAGCTCCATCTATAGACTCAACATAGCCATGCGCAGCCGAGGCCTCTGATGTGTAAACAGAATCACTACCACGCAAATGTTGATTGCTTGAAGCAAATACTAACGAAGGGGTTGATGCTAACAATAGAGTATAAACTAAACTTTTCATGATTGTTATTTGAATTTATTATTGTGTTTATGAAGTAAGGAGGGTACCCCATTGCCACTATTATATGGGGTACGCTCCATACATGATTCGGGGTTTTAGTTAATAACTAAATTTCATACCAACAAAGAAACTTCTTGGCAGTGATGGACCATAAATGTAAGCTGAATCACGATTCCAACCTTTATCGAAATCATTTTGGTAAGAATTGGTAACATTCTGTACACCGCCATTTACCTGCAATGTTAGTCCCTTTCCAAACACAAAATCATACGCGGCCTTTAGATTCAATGTTGTAAAATGCGGTGTGTTGACAACCACAGGCTTATCTACACCTGAACCTGCAGAGTGGCCTACCAGCATCGCACCTGTATAATTGCCCGAAGCAGAAACTGTCAAATGGTTAATAGGCGTAAATGCTGCTGTAAAATAGCCATAGACTTCAGGCGTACGCATCATTTTGCGATATTTTTGTTCGGGCACTTCATCATTCCACGCAATAGCCTTGTCATAGGTGCTCTTTTGCAAAGTGAAACCTGCTTGCAGTGTAACCCACTTTGTTAACACTGCCTTACCCTCAATGTTCAAGCCATAGACTTTTGCTCCATTGGCATTATAACGCTCTTGCACAATATTACCTTGGGCGTCAGGTTGGTCGAGTTGACGCAAGGCAAAGACATTGTTTAGATCCGTATAAAAGCCTTCAATCAACAAGTTCGTCTGCACGGCGCCAAAACGATGATATAAATCAACTAACGCACTGAAGCTATTTGAACGTTCTTCTTTTAAGTTTTTATCCAACACGGTAACCAAACGTTCCCCACCTACTACGCCGACATGCAGGTCCTCATCAAAAGTTTGAGGCGCACGGAAACCACTTGCGTAGCTCAAACGAATGTTGATATCATCAATCGGATTAAAGCGCACATTTACGCGAGGACTGAATATTACATGATTTATCAGGTTGTGCTTATCCAAGCGGCCACCAAGCAAGAAGCTCCATTGTTTATTCTTCCACTCATTTTGGAAGAAGAAGCTGCCAATGCCTGTACTCTGCTTAAGCTCATGGTTGTACCCCAATATGATGTCCTTTAATCCATCATGGTTATATTCAACCCCAAGGGTCAAATCAGATGGCATAAAAAGTAGACGCGGAAAAGAATGTACATATTGAGACCCTAACACATATGTGAAATCGTGTGTTCTTCCGTAGGCTTTCTCGGCTGTTTCCATATTCTCGGGAGTTCCCTCCCCTATTCCGCCATAGTAGCTCTTTCGTGTAGTCGTTTGAAACGAGAAATAAGCATTTACTTTATCTTTCTGATTGGGGGCATTAAAATCATAATTTATACCACCACCTTGTATGTTATGCTCAGCTTGCTCTGCAATATTGGCCTCATGAGGCGCCATATTCAAATTGTTACCACCACGTCTAAACTCGTGTATGCTATGGTACTGCACACCAATTCTTGAATACGGACTCAAGCGATAAAACGAATTCAATCCAAAAGTCTGATTACTGAGTTCGGGCAACTCTGTGTACCCGTCACGATCATAGTCATATCCTTTACGCTCACGACTTTGTCCAAATACGTAAACTCCGGCCTTATTGTTATCGGTCACAAGTGACGCATTACCCATCGTAATATTATCAAAAGAGTTGTGTCCCAACGACATGAACGTGTGACCGAACGACGCTGAATTGCGTATGGGGTCTTTAGTTATTACATTTATCGTACCACCAATTGCTGATGCGCCATATAATGCCGATCCGCCACCACGTACAACCTCTACACGGTCTATCATGTTACTCGGAATCTGCTCGAGTCCATACACACCATTCAGCGATGAATATATTGGACGTGAGTTAATCAGAATCTGAGAATAATGGCCATCCAGTCCATTGATGCGTACTTGCGTAAATCCGCAATTCTGACAATCATCTTCTGTACGCACACCTGGCTGAAAGTTCAAGCCTTGTACCAAGCAAGTTGACTGTGTCAAATCAAACATTTTGCTTCCTAATACATTTACTAATGTTGGAGCTAAACGCCGTTTTGTTTCGATACGGTTAGCCGACACTACCGCATCATCTAAGTCTATATCTGAGGGGTCTAACTTGAAATTAAGTTCTATTGTTGAATCGCGATGCAATACAACACTTTTACTTATTGTTCTAAAGCCATCCATGTTAGCTTCTAACGTGAATTTACCCTCTGGCAAATTTTTCAAGAAATAATGGCCTGATGCATCCGTTTGAGTAGCTATAAGCGTGCCTTTCACACTTATTGTTACATTGGGTATATGCTTCGATGTCTTTTTGTTTATTACATGACCATATATATTAGCATCAGTATCTTTTGTTTCATTGGCTGCGTGTGCCACCAACGAAAATAACACAGCGCCAATAACAATGACCAGTTGTCGTATTATCTTTTCCATAATCTTATTATAAATGCAAGGCAAATAGTCACATTTCCTGTACGCATACACAAGAACCTGCACATATTGCCTAAGCTTGTGTTGTTTTTATTCTATAATTTTCGTGCAGACAGCCTTCAACTGCTACTCCTCGCAACCGACTCAGCGTTTGCATCGGCGAGCCGCTAAAGTGCTGTTATAATAAATTGCTTGTTTGCCCTCATTGGGTTGAGAGCCGACGACATTTGTATTTGCTTGTCAGTATTACCTCTTACAACGATATCATTTAGGGGCACACCTTCCCTGTACACATGCTTTAGAGTGTCTGATATAACCTCTTGAGAATGCGCACGACAAGGGCTGATGAAAAGATAGGAAATACGACTAAAGCCGCCATCCTATTTTTCATCATCAAAAAAAGAAGTGTTAGAATACCAACATTAAGGAAACACACATTGCTCCCCTACAAAGAAAATCAAGAAAACACAGGAGGTGCACGCGTTGATTTTACATCGTACCTACACCTTTTGATCAATATGCAAATGGCGCAATATACGATATTTAGAACGACAACAAACGTTGTCAGCTGTGCAAACGATGGAGCCACATAGGTCATACTCTGCAACACACATAATGCACAATCATGCATTGTGTTTCCATTAACAAAATGACCATCGTGGTGAATGTGGCGAGCACAATCGTAACAATAGTAAGTAGTTGCAGCGTTGCCTTCCACCTCTGTATGATGATGGAAGGTAACAGCCAAAAGCATTGGCAAATACACCAATAGCAATAGCCATGCGACCCTTAGTCGTTTGTGCTCAGCCTTTCGCATTTAATTATACTAATGTATGCACTTAGTATTATATCAAAATGATGTGTACTTTTTTCGACCGCAAATATATAACTATTTGTGTCTAATTCCAAGTTGCCACACCATATTTTCATATTATTTAATACCAATATTGCCATACTAATATAGCAGAAACATCATACTATCATAACAAACATGAGACTCCGCAAAAATACAATGTGGTGAACAATACTCTCAAAAACATTTCCAGACTTCGTCAATGCGCTGCCCAAATCAATCTTTGTGGGCTAATAGGGAATACTATATATCTTGTCCGGCACATGAAGTAATAAACCTTGTTCTGTGCTATGAGTGCTGTTAGCATGGTTACGTTAAAGGGCCAAGACGAGAAAGTTGCACCTGGGACTTTTACCATACTACAAATACTTTACACACCGAGTATCTTACATCTTACACTAACACATCACAACCCATTGGCTATCAAAGCCTTACTCTGTGTAAGATACTACCAATTCCACTTGCACACAACCTGCACGCAACCTGCACAGCCCACATGCAACCACACGGCACAAGCACGGGAGGGTGATATCACGGCATAGGGGGAGCAAAAAGTCTGTTGCTCCGACAGATTTCTCTACGTCCCTGTGCCGTAAAATCCACCGCATACGACAAAACCGACTGCGCGACAGCGGGGTGTGATGTGTAAGATGTATGCAGGGGAGTGTAGGATAGTTTGAGCTTATCCTACACTCTTGAAACATCTGTATATCAACTCGTTTCGCACAAAAAGTGTAAGATGGCAGTAAAAGCACACACACTCTTTTACAAGTAGGTTGATGGGGAGGGAGGAGGGGGGGGAATTATTTTTCTCTTACATGTATTATAGCATAACAGTTTGTCCCGGGAGATAATATCACAGATAAAAGTCCTTGCACAAATCGGCATACGCTTCGGCCCTCGCTCCATCATCACCCACAAGGCTGAGCGTTGTATGCACAAGTGATTGGGGAGTGCGACAGAACTCAAGCAACACCCGTTTACAAGGTCTGCCCTTGCGGGTGACCACATCGGTTCGACGCGTTAATTGCAACCCGTGTACAGCAGCCATTGCTACAAACCCCGCAATCGCCGACATGGGCAGTATGGCCGAAAAAGTGGCCTTTGGGTTAGCGGGGTTCAACAAATGCTCAACAACTCGCAACAAGGCAGCAAAAGTCAGTCCCCCACCCTGTGTGTGGCGCGCTTTGGCCCGCTGCGACGCGGGCGGCAGCAACGATTCTTCATGATAAGGCGGGTTGCTCAATATGCTGTCGAATGCCAAGCCACAATCTGCTGCATATTGCAGAACGTCGGCACAGACGATTTCGACATTTGACGCAAAAGGGGAATGCTGCACATTGGCCAAGGCATCAGCGGCCGCTGCCGCGTCAAGCTCTACGCCAACAACCCGTGCAGCCCTGTTGCGCTGAGCTGCCATTAAGGCTATCAAACCACAGCCGCACCCAACATCAAGTATGCGATCAGCCTCACACACATTGGCCCATGCGCCGAGCAATACGCCGTCCGTGCCCACCTTCATGGCGCAGTGCGCGTCGTCTATATGAAACTGTTTGAAACTGAAACTCATTGCTTTGCCTATATATATTGCGTGTGATACTTCAAGTTGCATGCTCCGGCACGCTTCTGATTATTGCGCCACAAAAGTACGACATTTGCCTTAATTAGCGCAAAGTAGGGCACGCACATTTTGCGAATACACTGATTTTTAGTAATTTTGCACGTTCCATATTCTGAATATATACTAAACATGAACATACGAGACGATAATCCACAAACAGCCTTTTCACTTGTTGCCGACTTTGACGGCGACATGAATGCTCTGCTTCAAACCCCACACGAAGACACCCTGCCTGCACTTGCCCTGCGTAACATGATGTTGTTTCCCGGCGTGGTGGGTTCTGTCACCATCGGACGTCCGATGAGTTTGAAAGTGGTGAGCCAATCACTGAAAAAAGGCGCCATCATAGCCGTGTTGGCACAAAAGAATGGCGATGTGGAAGATCCCGACCGCAAAGACCTCTTTGACGAAGGGGTTGTGGCCCGCGTCATGCGCATGATCGATCTGCCCAACGGCAACAGCATGGTATACTTGCTGCTTCTTCACCCACTTATCCCATTGCAGAGTCGGTATATCATAAA
>OGYD01001292.1_pt1 | contig 19341 bp, 20 predicted proteins | sample 1576441 | NCBI WGS metagenome assembly OGYD01 (sample SAMEA3541537, study PRJEB24748) | human gut metagenome | biome: human gut; feature: human-associated habitat; material: faeces | place: China | collected 2012 | reverse complement strand
GCGCCCCAGCGAAAGCTTCGTGCAGCAGGTGCTTGCCACGCACAGATCCGGCATGACACGGAGGCAGTTCATCGAAGGTGCAGCAGGAACGGCGGCGCTCGCAGCGCTTGGCCTTTCTGGCTGCGGCTCTTCCGAGGCCAGCGACGAGGATGGACGCAAGGTCCTGAACTTCGCCCAGACCAACGCGAAGAAGGGTCTCGACGAGCATGTGATCAACGACCAGCTCTCCTACTCGCTTGCAGACTGCGTCGCAGAATCTCCGCTCATGTGGACAGAGGACCTCGAGCTTGTCCCCTGCCTGCTCAAGGAGATACCGACCGTCTCGGCAGATGGCCTCACCTATTCGCTCACGCTGAAGGACAACATCGCCTGCCACGATGGATCGACGCTCAAGGCATCCGATGTCAAATGGTCAGTCGAGCGCATGCTCAATCCTGCAACGGGCTACAAGAGCCTCTATATGATCAACTTCATCGAAGGCGCTCCCGATGTGATCAACGGTACCACCACCGAGTGCTCCGGCATCGAAGTGCAGGACGATACCCATCTGACGATCAAGCTGCAGTATGCCTATCCGACCTTCATGAACATCCTCGGCTCCGAGTTCTTCATGATCTATCCCGAGGCAGCAGTCGAGAAGGTGGAGTCTGCCGGCGGCACCTGGGGCTCCGGCACCAATCTTGTGGGCACCGGTCCCTTCAAGCTGACGCAGAACGACGATGCGACCGAGCTCGTCTTCGAGAAGTTCGATCAGTACCATGGCACGCCGGCAAAGATCGACGAGCTCGATGTCAGATATATCGATGATGCAAACACGAAGATGATGTCGTACGTGAACGGTGATATCGACCTCTGCGATGTGGATCCTTCGCTGCTCGAGCAGTACCAGAACGATGCCACCGTCAGCAAGGAGCTCCACGAGTACGATCCTCTGGGAACCTATATCTTCAACCTGAACCTCTCCAAGGACAACCTCAAGGATTCCCGCGTGCGCGAAGCCATCAACCACGCAATCAACCGCCAGGAGCTTGTCGATACCGTCCTGCACAGCGCAGGCATCCCTGCCACCGAATACTTGAACCCGAACCTGCCGGGACACGACGATTCGCTGCCGGTCATAGAGTATGACCCCGACAAGGCAAAGTCCCTGCTCGAGGAGGCAGGTGCCACCAATCTCACGCTCGAGTGCGGCGTGCGTGCATCGGAGCAGGCTGTCGCTGTCGCTATCCAGGACTATCTCGCGAAGGTGGGTATCACCCTCAATGTGAATGTCCTCGATTCCGGCATCTGGACCGACCGCTGGCGCAATGGAGACCTCGAGACCACCATCTTCTCCTGGAACATGGTCTTCAAGGATTCCTACATCGCGTTCTACACGCTATTCCACAGCAGCTCTTCCGCTGCAAAGGGCTCCTTCTACAGCAATCCGGAGTTCGACAGCATCGTCGAGGCCTCCCGTTCGGAGGAGGATGCCGACAAGCAGGTCCAGGACTTCCAGCAGGCAGAGCAGATCCTCTGCTTCCAGGACTGGGGAACCTGCCCGCTCTATTACCCGAAGCGCTACTTCGCTGCCAAGCCGTATGTGAGCGGCATGAAGATCGGCAACCTCATCTACCACTTCCGTGACGTGGATGTCGACATGTCGCAGAAGCAGTAGACATCAAAGATCAGACGCTCCTTCAGCAGCGCACCGGATACAATGCCGTTGCGCTGCTGTTTATTTGGAACAACACTGTTGCCAGGCCGCTATCGCCGGATCTCTTCGCCTGCTGCATTGACACGGAGTCCTGCTTCGCTGAACTGGCGCCGTGTTCCGAGATCGATCGTATCCGTGATCAGGATATCCATCTGTTCCATATCGGCAAATTTCACGAAGGAAGACCTATTGAACTTCGTATGGTCAGCCAGATAGATGCGCTTTCCTGACCTCGCAAAACAGCCCGTTTGACCTGTGCGTCCTCATCGGTATGTGTCATGAATCCATTCTGGGCGCTGATAGAGTTGGCTTCGATGAAACACATAGAGAGGACATGGCAGGAAATCATCTCGATTGCGTCGGCACCGACAAGATACCTGTTCACATTGTTCGCCAGCTTGCCGCCAGTCACATGCAGATGCCCTTCCAGAGACGAGAGCTTCAAGACGATCAGCAGATCGTTGGTGATAAGCGTCAAGGGCATGTTTCGGAGATAGCGGGCAAACTCGAAGTTTGTAGTCCCTGCATCGATGAATACGACCTGGTCTTCGCCTGCAACATGCTGGTAATAGTGAACGCTGCTTTGGCTATCTATCCCTTGGCTTTGAGACCGATGATGCGGCTTCTGCTGGCATAGCATCTTCCAGCTGGCGATTGATGCCGACCGCCCCGCCATGCACACGCTTTTGGAACCGAGGTTCATGGGCATCTCAAGCAGATACCAGTCGATGCTTTCATCCACATCGTCGGGAATCAGCCTGAACAGGAATGCACGATGGTTGCGAACTGTCTGCTCCGCAATGGATATCTGTCTTTCCAGGTCTGCAGCAGCCTCATACTCATTATCGCCGCGCTGTCCATCCACAAGAGAGAGCGTCTGTACAAGCTGTGCCGAAGTGCCAAAGCGCAATCCCTTTGTCGAACTGACAGAGCAGGCTTCTGGGGCATATTCGTCAAGGTCATAGGCCTTCACAAGAATCTCGTTATAGATATAGCCGAAATCCTGGTCGAAGGTGTTCAGGCTATAAGAGGTTACGAGAGCATTGTAGCGGTAACCCCACGAAACATCCGTCACTACAGCATCATAGGCATCCGGATCTATGCCGCGTATTTCATAGAGTTCATGTCCTTCTGCGCTCTTGATGAGGGTGGGATATTGCTCTTTGGGGAGCATTGGCAACCTTCTGGGCGAATGCGGTGCCTATGACGCTCGTGACAAGCAGACGCAATGGACGAGTTGGAACGGAGACGCTCCTGAGCATATATAGAATTACGGTTGCAGCAAAACGGATATCCGCTTTCGACATGCGGCCCCCAATTGCCGAGCTGATAGCATCTCCCAGCACAGAGCCCAGATACATCGAAAGGGGATCTTTTGCGACAACATGCTCAGCATCGTTCTCAAAGAGCTTGCGGCCATCCATCTCATATCGTTTGGCGGCTGCAAGCGGCAACAGCTGCCGCTCGATGAACGGACACATTCCTGCACCAGAAAGGCTGATGCCCGTCTCTTCCTGGAAAAGCCGGATTGTCGTCGTAGCCGCTCGGTGGACGGCAGGATATAGATCAGGGGCTATGCTCCTGAGATTGCGGCCATCTACGACATCCATATTTCGGAGCAGAAGCATTGCAAAGAAAGCCACTTCGTCTCTCGAGAAGTCAAACCTTCAAAGTTCTTGGAGAGTTCGCGGCAGATCTGTTTGGCGAGCGCCCAGCACGTGCTTCCCGAAATCTCCTCTTTCCATGCAGCTGGCAGAAGGATATCGAACCCTGCCTTGCTGCGGTTGCGCGCAATGATGAAGTACATCGACATGCGCTGTGCTGCCGTATCGCGTACGAAAATCAGTCGATCCCAGAATGCGGAGAAACTCATGCCTGATATCTTGCCGTTCCCGATAGTCACAATCGATCCATTGGGCATATTCGCGCGTGGTCAGGCCAGGCTTGAAGGTGTTGAAATGTATCTCGAAGAGCTCCATGAGCGCAAGCCGGATCATATGCTTTTCGCCGACAACGCTCATGCCCCGTCCTGACGCCGAGCTCACATGCAGATGGAAGCTCTCGCAGAATGCAATCGCTTCCTTGAGGACGGAGCGTACAGCTGAACGGGACAGGGCTAGCTCCTCGCAGATCTGATCGATACGGGCGCCATCAGGAGAAGCCACAGGCCGCCGTTCTACGTGCAGCACTCTTGCCTTTTGGTCATAGCCAGCCATGCTAATGTTGAGAGCTCTCAGACCTATCTTATCGCGGGACTCCTTGTAAGTCTTCTCATCGACCACTTCTATCCAATGGCCTGCATTCCGACGTGCACGGAGTTTAGCTCCGTGCACGCTAGGGCTCTGGGCGACCCTCGGCATGGATGCCTTCACTGTCCTGCTGCTGACCTCTAAAGCCTCTGCCAGCTGTACAGACGTAAGAGGGCCATTGGTCCTCATCAAGCAGCTGATAATATGGTCAGTGCGGTCGACCATCCAATCTCTCATGCCATAAGCAATGCTTGTCGGCAGAAACGCTTATCAGTCTAACATGGGACTATGTCGGGAATCCTAGACCGAATCCATCTTACGCCGCCAACCCTGTCTGATGAAATCTATCTTGACTTCAATACAATATGCGCTGACAAGGATGGGTGCCGGCAAGCGCCGAGCTTCTCGCCACACTCTGGATACAGCATTGGTCTCTGCCCGCGACATGAGACCGTCAAGCCACGCCTGTCGTGCCCGCAGCCTGGGCAAGCTGGCGCTTCATCGTGTCCACACCGTACTTCTCGCGGCACTGCCGCGACGCAACCGCGTCCCCCAGCTCCTCAAGCCAGCCGGGAGGCCTTCCAGGAGGATGTACAGTTGAGGGAAGCATTCTCCACAACTCTCTAGCATGCTGGATTCCCGCCTGGGCGGCCACCTTCCAAAATGTCACCAAATAAAGAAGAGGATAGCCTCTCGTACTGCTCTGTCTAGCGGGCAATCATGCCACGGGTCGGCTGGCGAGGCGCTCTGCCATCACCACACCCCAGATCCTCGTATTGATAATTCAGACGTCGAATGCATAGCGGCTGCCGACATAATACTGCCTGCCTATGGCAATAGGAACATTCGAGGCATCTACAAACTTCGCGTTCATGTACATGAGAGGTGATTTCTTCGGCACATGCAGAAGTGTCGCCTGCGTGCTCGATGCTGCGACAGCTTCGAGCGTGAGGCTCACATTGCGCTCCGGCTTTCTCCCGCTCACTTTCTCGATCTGGTCGAAGAATGACACGTCTTCGAGGTTTACATCCATAAGACCTCTGAACTCGTCATACGGCAGAAACATGTTTTCCTCGTAGATGGGCACGTCGTCTGCCGTGCGTATACGCTGTACATAGACGAGAAGGGCCTCCTCACCTAGAGAGAAGAACCGCCTTTCATCATCGCGCACAGGGACAATCTGCCGACCAATCAGATGTGCTCCCGCGACCATGCCAGCATCCCGGCAGAGTTCGGTGAACGAACGGAGATTGCCTGCGCTAAGGCGAAGCTGCCGATCGAAATGCACCTTGCTGACAAATGTGCCAATGCCCTGCTTCTTGATCAGAAAGCCATTGGTGCACAAGTCATTGAGTGCACGGCGCACAGTAATGCGGCTTGTACCATACTTGCTGCAGAGCTCCTGCTCTGATGGGAGACGGTCGCCTGGACTGTAGGTGCCATCCGTAATGGATGCCTTTACATCGGCATAAATCTGCTGGTACAGAGGTGATGAGGTATCCTGAGACATGCTGTTAGCTTTGCTCCGCTCTGAGGGCTGGAATTGCAGCCAGAATGTTGACGGGATGAGTGTACCATTCACGAAGAGGGCTGCAAGCAGCGAGGGCATACCCTCATCTGCCTGCAGCCGCTACTCCACTCAAGCTGTTACCTGCTACTTTATCGAATAGTTGTCGTGAACGCCGTCGAGAACCTTGCTTCCGATACGCGAATGGAAGAGAGGGTCTTTGGGGATGGACGGATCGATTCCGTGGGCTTGTGACGCCTTGCATGCGACTATCTGGAGCGGGATGATGTATTCCCAGCAGGAAAAGAGTGGATCGTCCAGGAATGGTGCAGTGCAGGCAAACCGATCAGGATTTGCTACATCCTCGGGAGATCCTATCAGGTAGTTATGGCTGGTCCATTCACTCAGGATATCGATGAGCCTTAGCGTGCGTGGCTTGTAATCTCCCTTCGACGCCAGATAGAAGAGGTAACTGTCATCCGATATCGAGTTGTAGATTCCATGGAAGAACTCCTCTATATCGTAGCCAGCAACGCCCTGACGCACGGTCTCCAAAATCTTGAGAGCCCCCTCAAGCACGTCACCATACATGCCATCATAGCCGACGACAATGATGCGTTTCGCAGGGAAAAAATCATCCGCTATGCGGTCATACCAGGCATCTGCCGCTTCTACAATGGCAGGAAGGTTCTCTGCCACCATGCGCATACGTGCAAGGTATGGTGCCACCTGGTCCTTTGTGGTGATACCCTGGGCCAGTGCCAGTTCGGTTCCCATCATCATGACAGTTGCGATGGACCCGCCATATCCCTTCGTCTTCGCTCCACAGAGCTCGTTTCCAACCTCAAGCACGGTCTGCGTATCTGCATGGTCGAAAATGAGCGCTTTCGGATTTGCGCTGACTGCAGCAGTCATAAGGCCGCGTTCGCGTGCAGCATCTAGCCCCTCCGCTGTCGAAAGGCTCTGTCCTCCCTGAGAGATGCCAATGACAAGCGAATTCCTGTCATATACCTTCTCGTCCCGCGCAAATCGTGTGGGATACATCGGAATGACTTTCAATCCTGTCAGCTCTTCCAGGTAGAGCTTTGCGGAAACACCAGCATGGTAGCTCGTTCCTGAACCAATCAGATAGAGGGTCTCGATCTTTTTATCCCTAAATGCTTCGACAAACGAAGAACAGATGTCTTCACGTCCATCAATGATCGATAAAAGTATATCGGGTGTTTCACAGATGTAGTCATACATGATATTTGACATATTTAGAGCACTCCAATGAGAGATCCAATGATGCCAGCTGCAATCAAGCCGAACATTATCGAAGTTGTCCTGTGCCCTTTCTTGAGAAGGGCGTAGCAGCCAAAGGTGAGAGCAAGCGGCAGGATACCGGGAAGTATCTGGTCAAAGATACTCTGTAACTCAACACTCGTCTCCCCTACCGAAATGACAAGCGGGGTGGTGAAGGTAACCATCGATGCAATCATGGCGCCGACGACACAAAGGCCCAAGATCTTTGCACATTTAGTAAGAAGCTCAATGGTGCCATTTTTCTGCATGCTGTCAATGAATCCCGCACCGCTTTCGTAGCCGACCTTGAGACCGTAATATCTTGCAAGCAGTGCAGGTACATTGAAGATCAGCAGGAACAGAACAGCTCCGAGAATAGATCCCTGCTGCGCGAGACCACAGCCAACACCCGCTGCTATGACACGGAAAGTGCCCCAGAAGAATGAATCACCAATTCCTGCAACAGGGCCCATCAAAGCAGCTTTAAGAGCTGTAATTGATTCTATGTCATAGTGTTCTCCTGACAGCTCGGCCTGTCTGTTCTGCTCCTCCATCGCGATACATGCGCCCGTGATGATCGTGACGACCTGAGGAGTTGTGTTGAAGAAAGAAAGATGCCTTTCAAGCGCTTCGCTCATTTCTTTCTTGTCTGGGTAGAGACGTTCGAGAACGGGAAGCATCGAATAGCAGAAACCGACGTTCTGCATTCTTTCATAGTTGAAACATGCTTGCAGGGGGAAGGAACGCCAGAACACTCTTCGCATGTCGCTCTTGGTAACAAGGCCGCCTTCCTTCAGGGGCCGATCGAGATTGTCTGCCATCACAGCTCACCATCCAAGTCATCGGAATCCACATCATCGGAGCCACTCGCACAGATACCTTCAAGCTCCTGCTTATGCGCAAGCGATGTCTGATAGATAACGTAGGCAATGATGCCGCCCACTACAGCAACGCCTGTCGTGCTCATGCCAAGGAGCGCTGTAAGCACGAACCCTACGAAAAGATATGCCGCATTCGTCTTATCGAAGATGAGCGTCATGAGGATGGCAATGCCGAGAGCCGGAAGCATACCGGAAGCGACCGTGAATCCGTGCGTGATGAACGTAGGCAGCCAATTGACAAAATCTCCGATAACCTGAGAACCCAAGAGCACACCCAGAAAAACCACCATGAACGAAGTAATCCAGAAAAGAGCAGCTCCAGACCATAAAGCCTTCGAGACAGCGCCTGCATCGCCCTCCGCAGCTCCTTTGTCAGCCCAGCGCGCGAAGCCAAGGTTGAGCGTACGATCAAGGATGCCCAAAAGCTGTCCGAGCGTAGCAATGGGAAGCGACAAGGCGACTGCTGTTCCGGTATCAAGACCGGACATGATGGCAAACGCTGTAGAAAGGATGCCGCCGCATACGACATCTGGCGGAACAGCAGCGCCAATGCCGACAACGCCCATCATGACAAGCTCGACAGACGCGCCCATGACGATGCCCGTCTGTATGTCTCCAAGAATGAGACCCACGATAGGACCGAGGACGATCGGCCTTTCGAACATGGTCTGACCAGCAACGCGGCCATCCCAGATGCCAAACCCTGCCAGGATACCTAGCAGAAGGGCTTGCACAACCATTACTGCCTCCTTTGTTTGCAACCTTCATGTCGCAGCGCAGACAGAGATGGAGCCAGCACTCTCTCTGCCTGATCTGTCTACGAACGGAAAATCCGCTTGATCTCTTCAAGCTTCATCGGGTTTTGGTCAGGAACAGACTGCAGTATCACTTCAGCGCCCAAAGCTTCTAGCCTGTTCAGAGCTTCAATGTCCGCGCTATCGAGAAATACCTGCGCGGATATGCGCTTGCGGTTTCCTGACTGTCTGACGCCTCCTAGGCATACCTTGCGCACGGCAGCTGTCCTCTCCGCTATGCGAGCGGCATCCGCAGGACTGGCGCATACAACAAACATATGGCGGTCCTTATATTTGGGGTTGTTTATCACAAGGATTGCCCCATCAACCGATTTGATGGACAGAACCACCTGCGGCGGCTTTGCCATCTTGAATGCCGTCTTCATGAGATCGTTATGTGCCGCACTGTCATTGGCGACCAATATTGTGTCCACTCCAAGATAGGCTGTCCAACTTACGGCGACCTGCCCATGAATCAAGCGATCATCGACACGCAGAAGCTCTATCACAGCAACCCCTCTCCTACAGCTCTTCCGATTCCGCATCATCCGTAAGCGTTCTGTCCACAGAAGCCGCTATGTCTTCCAGAAGCCCAATACTGTTCAGCGAAGACCGCACGGCTTCCTTAGCTATTGTTTTGGCGTCCTGCAGATTTGCACCATCAAGCGGCATGGTCGCAAGTTCCAGAAGCATCCCCAGGTTCAGTCCTGTTATGCAGATAGCATTGGGAAACAGCGGTGCTTCTCTCAAGGCTGCCTGGGTTGGACTGCCCCCCGGAATATCTGTGACAAGGAGAATCGGCTGGTCAGAAGGAAATGACCTGAGTGCATCGTCGATTCGGGAACACACCAGGTCCATTGCATCATCGACATCCACTTCCACGGTCTTGACCGTGTCCATGTCTCCGAGGATGAGCGAAAGAGCGGAATATATACCTGAAGCAAATCCCCTATGCGTTGCTAAGAGCAGATTGTTTGTCTTCAAATCCAGCTCCAATCTCTTTTACTTGTTATATACATTATATACATCTTATTTTTGCAGGGATATTTCTAGGCAGTTCGATGACGATTGTTTTCCTATGAACGGACTATTTACAGCCATAAGCGGTAGTGCCAACAATTACTTGTTATATACATATTAGGCAAACTCAAAAAGCCTTAGCTACACAGGGAATGAGGATTGGGCAAGTAGTGGTCTCGTCTGATGCTGTTGTCAACGATGTCTGCACGGCGGCGGCCATTGCTCCGTAGCATCCACTCGTGCATCCAGCCCAGGACGAAGGAATATAAAGATACTTTCTTTCAGTAAGAAATGAACAGAAGAGGCTGTAGTTGAGAATTTGGACATGATTCCCACGCTGTCCATCTCAGACCCCCGACACCGCATGGAACTCCCGTATTCGAGAACACTCTCGTCCGGATACAAGAGATTGCAGCTTGGAGGATAAATGATATCCATCACGCACACTTCCAGCCCGTGCCCATGTGGTCTCTCCTTCCATACTGCTCAGAGTCTCCCTCAGACATTTGAATGACAGGCGCGCAACACCGAATTGAAGTCATCCCAGATTTACCGATCCAGACCATACGGAAGCGCCGGCCAAGTCGATATTGATGTGTTAGTCATGCCATCCGGATCTGCTTCAGCCGATATTTTCACATTCCTTCGAGAGGCCTCTTGAAAAAGTACATTGATTCTGCCCAACCAGCCAGTGATGCCTATGATGTTGCGGCGGCGATAGGGCCTGTCGAAGATGGCCAAGGTGTCAGCCGCGTTGTCCAACGCACTGGGTCACAGACCTACACGATAGCCAGCTTCTTCCAGTATTACCTCATCACGAGCTGGAAGATAAAATCTGTACTCATCTTGTCTGCAGGGAAACAGGGTTATTCAGCAGCGCCACCGATAGATGGGAACAGAAGCGCATCCCACGACCCAACTGTTCCTTGCTTGCGGCGCACTCGATGTCTGGCGGGGATGTCGACATGTCACAGAAGCAGTAGATCCATTTCCGAGTTCTGCAGCAGCCAGCCGCAGGAGAACATGTCCCTGCATTTGAGGACGGCTTCATCAGGCCCATACGAGCAGGTGTCTCTTCTCTCCCCATGCATTTCCTCTTCCCTTTCCTGCATAGGCTGTGCCAGATGCAGAAAACATGTGCCTCCCTTTATTGTATCTGTATCTGATACACTTACTTTTATCAGAAAGGCAAGAAGGGGGAAGGCACATGGACACCAAGTTCTCTACGGCAATCCACATGCTGATACTCGTCTCCGAGGCAGAAGCTCCCATGAACTCGGAGCAGATCGCCCAGAGCGTGGGCACGAACGCAAGCTATATCCGCAAGGTCGCAGCACGCCTCGGCCATGCAGGAATCATCGGGAGCCGCGGAAGGAGCGGGTTCTGCCTGCTCAAAGCACCCGATGAGATCACGTTTCTGGATGTATACCGTGCCGTGGAAGAGGCCGACCATGTCCACGTGTTCGATATCCACCAGAACCCGAGCGATGCCTGCATCGTCGGCAGGAACATCCGTCCCGTGCTTGGCGGGATGTTCCGCCACGCCGAGGAGGTTGTGGAAGACGAGCTTGCAGGCGCTACCCTCGCAGACTGCATGGCGCGGATGCGCGAAGAGATCGACAGGAACAGCCACCAGCAGGAAGGCGAGAGACAATGAAGGCAGCGATACTGGACAGCTACGACAAGAAGGGCACGGCCCTTGCCGTGTGCGACATCCCCACGCCCGAACCTTCGGCGCATGAGGTCCTCGTGCGCATCCATACGGCAGCGGTCAATCCGCTCGACAACATGATTGTCCGCGGAGAGGTGCGCCTGATCGTCCCCTACCGCACGCCGCTTGTGATGGGAAACGAATTCTCGGGCACCGTTGTCAGGACGGGATCTGCAGCAGCAAGGTTCAAGGCGGGAGACCGTGTGTACGGCCGCATGCCGCTTGCAAAGATCGGTGCATTCGCAGAGTATGCTGCCGTGGACGAGTCGGCCTTGGCCATCGTGCCGGGCTACCTCTCGATGGAGGAAGCGGCCTGCGTGCCGCTCACGGCGCTCACTGCCCTGCAGGCACTTTCCCTCATGGATGCCCAGACAGGCCAGACGATCTTCATCTCGGGCGGGACAGGCAGCCTCGGCGCCATGACAATCCCCATCGCCGCACGCATGGGGCTTGCCGTCGCCACCAACGGCAGCGCCTCCAGCAAGGAGCGCGTCCTGAAGCTTGGCGCCACCACCTTCATTGACTACAGGACACAGCGCTATACGGATGTGCTGCACGACGTGGACTGCGTGCTCGACACCCTGGGCGAGCGCGAGCTCGAAGACGAGTTCAGCGTGCTCAGACGCGGAGGGCATCTCGTCTCCCTGCGTGGCCTTCCCAATCGCCGCTTCGCCAGGCGGGCAAACCTCTCCCCTGCCAAGCGTGCCCTCTTCGGTATAGCCGGCCACAGGTTCGACAGGATGGCAGCCAAGAGGGGCCAGACCTACGATTTTCTGTTCGTGCATGAGGACGGACGTCAGCTCGAGCGCGTGGGCGAGCTCTTCCCCAAGGAGCAGCCGCTTGCTGTCTCCATAGACAGCACCTACACCCTCGACCGGGTGAACGAGGCGCTCGAGCATGTCAGGAGCGGACATTCGCAGGGAAAGACCCTGCTCAAGATTGAGCAGGCATAGCTGCACGAACAGCTGCCACGATGGCAGGACAGACCAGGAATTGAGGACAGGCCGCATGGACATCAGCACCATAAAGGAGCGCAAGAGCGTCAGGACCTTCGATGGAGAGCCTCTTTCGGCCGAAACGCTCTCCCAGCTCGAGGATTTCATCCAGAAGGATGAGAACCCCTTCGGCGTGCCGATAACGTATCGGATGCTCGACCGCAGAAGAGACGGCGTATCGAGCCCCGTCATCGTGGGCGCAGATACCTATATCGCTGCCAAGTACCGCAGGCAGGAAGACGCCGAGCTGGGCTTCGGCTACTCCTTCGAACGGCTCGTCCTGTATGCCACGTCCTTGGGACTGGGTACGGTCTGGCTTGCCGCGACAATCGACCGCAAGGCTTTCGAGCGCGCGCTCGAGGTCGCCCCCGACGAGGTGATGCCTGCAGTCACCCCCATCGGCTATGCTGCCGAGAAGAGATCTGTGAGGGAGTCGCTCATGCGCAGGAACATGAAATCGGATAGCCGGCTTCCCTTCGAGTCGCTCTTCTTTGCTGGAGACTTCACGCATCCGCTCACTGAGGAGGGAGCCGGACGTCTCCTCGAGCCGCTCCAGATGGTGCGCTGGTCTCCCTCTGCCACCAACAAGCAGCCATGGCGGATAGTCGTGGATGGAAAGAATGTCCACTTCTTTGAGCACAAGACCAGAGGCTACGCCCGCGAAACGACAGGCGACATCCAGAAGGTCGACTTGGGCATTGCAGCATGCCACTTCGAGATTGCGGCACGGGAATACGGCATCGAAGGCACCTTCAGGAAGTGCGATCCTGGCATCCCGGCTCCCGACGGCGCAGCCTACATCACGACCTATGCGATGGAAGTCAGCCCTCTCGAGGGATAGCAGCGTATCTGCCTGCGGACCTGCTGGGTTCCGTATCTGTGCAGGCCGCTTCTCTATATAGCAATGCAGGCTCCATCCCGGACTTTCCGGGATGGAGCCTGTCTTTCAAACGAGAAGCATCTTCCCCCTGCTCCGGCATGCCAGGAGAGCATCTTCAGAAGGGCTATTGAACGACGCGAGAACCAGCGCAGCGTGGTCCTAGTACCAGGAACCCTTGTCACGCTCGCGTAGAGCCCTGCGCTGCTGGCGCCTGAGCTCTGCTGCTGCCTTCTCTTCCTCGGTGAGGACCCTGGGCGCCGGTGCTGGCGCAGGCGCTGCCGCCTGTGCAGGTTCGCTCTTGGAAGCAGAGGTGCCCTTCCTGCGGGAAGTACGCTTCTTCTTGGGCTGGGGCGTCACAGGCCTGTCTGCAGGCTGTGCTGCCACAGAGACGGCGGGCTGGGAAACGATAGGCTTCTTCTTGCCGTAGCGCAGCTCCATATAGAGGAAGACGCCCTCGTTCTGTCCTGTGGTCTGGCAGAAGTCGTACCTGTCCTTCGAGGCGTGGTATGCCATCTCATACCGATCTTCTTCGAGCTCGGGGGCATGCTCCGCAAAGTCCCTGCAGATATCCATGACCTCGCTCCTGCTCATCGAATTGCGCCCGGCGCAGTCTTCGAGCTGGACGCCCGTGAACGCCTGAAGCAGCACCTCCTTCTGGGGACTCGGCTGTTTCAGGATACAGCTCAGAAGGGTGAGCTTTCGGGTGCTGCTGGCCATAGCGATAGAGCTCCTCTGCTGCATCGGCTCTTCCACGCATGTGCGGGCCTCCGCGTGCACGAGGCTCTGCACACGTTCATGGTAACAGAGCTCTTCGTGCATGTATGCAGCATCTGGAAAGCTTGCCAAACTGCACAACAGGGAAACCTTATGGAAAAGCCCTTGCAGGAACCGGAGACGAAGGCCCTCTGCTCCGGTCCTGGCCACATGCTTCCGTGCTTCATCATCACGAAGGCAACGGGAATGGGCTTCGGCACCTTCCCCGGGGAGACGCCCTGGGGCCCGATGGAACCCTTCTGTCTCTCCTCTGCTTGTACGCTTTGTGCCATTGTGGCCACACATGCATGCAGGCGTGATAATGAAGGCTGTGCATGCTGCAGAAAGGATTGGCACATGGAAGCATGGCAGAAGTTCGGAAGCTTCATCTCGCGGAACATGATCGTGATCGTGCCGCTCTGCCTTGTGGCGGGCATCTTCTTCCCGGCTTTCTTCCAGCGTTTTGCACCCTATGTCTCCCCGATGTTTGCCGTCATCACCTTCCAGGGATCTCTTTCCAACGACTTCGGGAACCTGAAGCGCACGTTCTCGCATCCTCTGCCCATGATCTTGGCCATCCTGATCTCCCAGCTCCTCATGCCGGTCCTGGGATGGGCCATGGGACATCTCTTCTTTACGGATACGGACCTCATCTGCGGCATCGTGCTCGAATACACCGTGCCCATTGCCGTGACCTCGACGATGTGGGTCTCCCTGTATGAAGGCAACATGTCGCTCACGCTGGGAACGCTTCTGATCTCTACCTGCATGGCACCATTCACGATTCCTGCCACCCTCCAGCTCCTCATGGGAGCCACAGTCAAGGTGGATGCTGCCGGCATGATCTTGGACATGCTCTTCATGATCGCTATCCCTGCCCTTCTGGGCACGGCATTGAATGACCGCACGAAGGGCAGGGCAAAGAAGCAAGTCTCCCCGGTGCTTGCGCCCTTGGCCCGCATCCTCACGATCCTTGTCATCACCACGAACTCGACGAGCCTCTCCACCTTCATCTTCAACCTCACGCCCGAGCTTGCAGGCGTCCTGGTCCTCATAGGATTTCTTGCCTCCTCGGGATATGTCTGGGGCTTTCTTGCAGCACGGCTCATGCATCTCAAGAGGGCAGATGCCGTGGGCATGACATTCCTCTGCGCCATGAAGAACATCTCTGCTGGCGCCATCATCGCCCAGGAGTACTTCCCTGCCATCACGCTCTTCCCTGTGATGACAGGCACGCTCTTCAACCAGTTCTTTGCAGCGCTCTTCGGCAAGCTCTTCGGGCGCACCTTCCGGAGCATGCAGGCAGAAGAAGCACGGCAGGCCCTGGTCGAGAAGAGGGCTCAGGACAGCTAGCTCCACTATTCCCTTTCCGGATCTGACAGGTACCGTTATTTAGTTGTGCTCTATTGTATTTTGCACAATAGTTTTGCACGCAATGGGATATACTGTGGGTGTCAGACAGAAGAGAAAGGACAGCCATGAGCTACTTCGATTACAGCGTTACCAAGCAGGATGGCACGAAGGAAAGCCTCCAGGACTTCGCAGGCAAGGTCCTCCTTATCGTCAACACTGCCACCGGCTGCGGCTTCACCCCGCAGTATGAGGATCTCGAGCGCATCTATGCAGCATACAAGGACCAGGGCTTCGAAATCCTCGACTTCCCCTGCAACCAGTTCGCGAACCAGGCACCTGAGTCCGATGAGGAGATCAACTCCTTCTGCTCCCTCAAGTTCAACACCGCCTTTCCGCGCTTCAAGAAGCTCGAGGTGAACGGCGAAGGTGCAGACCCGCTCTTCCGCGACCTTGCGACCGAGGCTCCGTTCAAGGGCTTTGGAAGCGGCCTCAAGGCCAAGGCGCTTGAAAAGTTCGCAAAGGCCAATGCAAAGAAGTTCGGCGATGAGGCCTACATCATGTGGAACTTCACGAAGTTCCTGATCGACCGCAATGGCGCGCTCGTCGCCCGCTTCGAGCCGACGGCAGACATGGCCGAAGTCGAGCAGGCCGTGAAGGACCTCCTCTAATGGCTGGCACCGCCTGCCACGCAGAGGGCACGCCCGCAGACGAGGGACAGCTGAAGCTCGAGAACCAGCTCTGCTTTCCGCTCTATGCTGCCTCGAAAGAGGTTGTGAGGAGATACAAGCCGCTCCTCGATCCTCTGGGCCTCACGTACACCCAATACATCTCCATGCTCGTGCTCTGGGAACAGGGCACCTCGACGGTAGGAGAGATCGGCGAGAGGCTGTTCCTCGACTCAGGCACGCTCACGCCCGTCCTGGTGAAGCTCGAACAGAAGGGCTACGTGAAGCGCGAGCGCTCGAAGGATGACTCCCGTCAGGTCATGATTTCCCTGACGCCTGAAGGCGCTGCCCTGAAGCAGCGTGCCCTCGCCATACCGTTCCGCCTTGCCTGCACGTTCCCTTCCCTCACCAAAGAGGATGCACAGGAGCTGAAGCGGATACTTACGAAGCTTCTGGAAGGAAGCGTTGATTGATGAATGACACAGCACTGGCCGCCGATCAGAGAGAGGCAGCCATTGTCCGCACGAGCGTCGTCGGCATCGCTGCCAACGTGGCGCTCGCTGCCATGAAGGCAGCCATAGGCCTTGCCTCGAACTCCATTGCAATCGTGCTCGATGCGGTGAACAACCTCTCGGATGCCCTGTCCTCGATCATCACGATTGCAGGCACGAAGCTTGCCCACAAGCAGCCAGACAAGAAGCACCCTCTGGGATACGGCCGCATCGAGTATCTGACTGCCACGATCATCGCAATGATCGTGCTCTATGCCGGCATCACGTCCCTCATAGAGTCCGTGGAGAAGATCGTCTCCCCCGAGGTCGCAGACTACTCTGCCATAACGCTCATCCTTGTGGGTGCAGCTGTCGTCGTGAAGCTCATCCTCGGCAGGTACGTGAAGAAGCAGGGCGAGAAGCACAACTCCGACGCCCTTGTGGCATCAGGCTCTGATGCCCTCTTCGACGCGATCCTTTCTGCCTCGACCCTGGCGGCAGCGCTTGTCTACATCCTCTGCCATATCTCGATCGAGGCCTGGGTCGGCGCCATCATCTCCGTCGTGATCGTGAAGGCCGGCATCGATATGATGCGCGATGCTCTCTCAGAGATTCTGGGCGAACGCATCGATGCAGACCTTGCCCATACGGTAAAGGAATCGGTCAGAAAGGATCCCGAGGTCCTCGGCGCCTACGACCTTCTGCTCCATTCCTATGGTCCCGAGCATCTCGTCGGCGATATTCATGTGGAAGTGCCCGGCAATATGAACGCCGGCAAGATCGACGAGATGACAAGAAGAATCCAGCAGCAGGTCTTCCGGGATACGGATGGCAAGGTCATCTTGGCCACGGTCGGCATCTACTCGAAGAGCCTCAACCACAAGGCTGCCTGCATCCAGAAGAAGGCCTACGGCATCGCTCTGGCAGAAGACCATGTGAAGCAGGTCCATGGCTTCCATCTTGACGAGGAGCGGCAGCTCATGACATTCGATATCGTCGTGGACTTCGATGCTCCCGACCGCGAAGCCGTGCGCGCCGATGTCCTCAAGAAGATCCGTGCAGAATATCCGGCATACGATATCGTGATCACGCTTGACAGCGACACAAGCGACTGATTGCCTGGCATCAACCCATATGCCTCAGAGCGCCTGCCCGGAAGGACAGGCGCTCTTCTTGTCTCTAGGCCATGCTCTCCAGATCCACGATCTTCGTTCCATGGAGCTCCGAGGCTCCCGCGGCTGCTGCCACTTCATCCCTGTTCTTCCAGGTGATGCCGCCGCCCGGAAGGATTATGAGCCCATCTCCTGCCGCTTCGATGAGAGCCTTCAGATGCGCAACATTGCCGAGGATAGCAGTACCTGCTATCCCACCATGCGTAAGCACACGCGTGACTCCCATTGCCGCGAGCTCTGACGGCGCGTCGAGCTGCTCATGTACATCGAGCTCATCGAATGCCATGTGAAACGTGACATCGAGCCTGCGTCCGCCTGCTGCCTTTCTGGCTGCTTCAATGATGCGCTCTGTTACAGCAAGATCGATGCAATAGCTTCCCGGTGAACCTGCCAGGCAGCCAAGGACGATGCCATCCGCTCCGTGCTCAGCCGCAATGCGAGCATCCTCTTCCATGATGGAAAGCTCGTCTGAGGTGTAGACGAAGTTTCCTCCCCGAGGCCGCACCATGCACATGACCCTGGCACCGTGCTCATGCGCATAGGCAAGCGTGTGGTCAAGCACGCCGAGAGAAGGTGTCGTGCCGCCAGCTGCCAGGTTGTCGCAGAGCTCGATCCTGCCTGCGCCAGCGGCTATTGCCTTCGGCACGAGCGTGAAGTTCTCGGCACAGAACTCGTAGAGCAAAGGGGCATCCTTTCTGGAGGAAATCTGGCACAGCTTCATGCATATGCATCAGATGATGGCGGAAAAGCGCCTGGAGGAGAAGATGGTTTCCGGCACAATCCAGCCACATCTCTCATAGCCTGCTCCTGCTTGACAAGCGCACGGCATCGCCTTGAACTGGAAAGCTGAGCAGCACTGTCCCGTCCCTATCCCGAAACAGGTATAAGATGCCCGCCATCGTTCTCGTCCTTCTGCTCCTGGCCCTCCTCTGGATTGCATTCTGCGGCTATACATGGGGCTGGAGACCTTTCGCCAAGCTCCACCCACTCGATGCCGGACGCCTTCCCGGCAATGCAGCTGCGTATAGCATCGAGCGGGTGGAGCCGCTTGCCGGAAGTGCACTCAAGGGCACAACCATCATCTTCCTTGGCTCCTCCGTCACCTATGGAGCAGCATCGAAGGGCATATCCTTCGTGGACTATATCGCGAAGAGGGATGGCTGCACTGCCATCAAGGAAGCTGTGAGCGGGACAACGCTCGCAGATACGGGGAAGAGCTCCTATATCAGGCGTCTTGAGCGCCTCGATGCAGACCACGCCGACCTCTTTGTCTGCCAGCTCTCCACGAACGACGCGACGCAGGGAAAGCCGCTGGGGCAGGTCACGCCACCCAGCCAGAGAGAAGGTTTCGATACAGCAACCGTAGCGGGCGCCATCGAGCATATCATTGCCTATGCCAGGAACAGATGGGGCTGCCCTATCGTGTTCTATACGAATCCGCGCTATGAGAGCGCTGCCTACGGAGAGATGGTCACGCTCCTCAAAGAGATAGCAAGCAAGTGGGACATCTCCATCATCGAACTCTGGGACGATGAGTGATTCAATGTCATCACGCCGGAAGAGCGGAAGCTCTATATGGCCGATGCCATACATCCCACCCAGGCAGGCTATCTCAAGTGGTGGACACCGAAGATCGAGGAAGGCCTCTCGGAGGCTATGAGGAAGGATGCACGATGAAGTGGTCTGGAAAGGGCAAGGCAGAGAAGAAGGCATCGAAGAAGCCTCGCCGCCATATACTCAGGACCATCCTCATTGTCCTTGCAGCTGTCGCTGTGGCTTTAGCCCTCGGCATCCATATCTATGCCTCGGGCTACTATCATGCGGAACCCGAGGCACAGGAGGCACTTGCCTCCACCACAGATGTCACGGTGACGACGCTCGACAGCGGCG
>OGYD01001273.1_pt1 | contig 19484 bp, 25 predicted proteins | sample 1576441 | NCBI WGS metagenome assembly OGYD01 (sample SAMEA3541537, study PRJEB24748) | human gut metagenome | biome: human gut; feature: human-associated habitat; material: faeces | place: China | collected 2012 | reverse complement strand
AATTCTGTCTTCTTTCAGAAACAGTCCGTAAAAGCCCAACAAGGTAAAAATTATTTTTATATACTTGATTAAAAAGTTCAACTTCTGAAGGATGCTTGATCTGGTCTATAATATAAGCAGTTTTTTTCGTATTTTTTGTAAGTTCAGAAGAATCGCTACCGTATATAGTCTCTCTTTTTTCTTGTATAGATAAAACTGCCAATTCTGCACATATAAAATGGCCGTGTTTACCACGTAATCCATCACCTAAATCCTGGAGAGTATTGTAACGTTCATAGTTATCTAAATGGTGCGTTTTACTCTTGCTATATGTTGCTATTAAGTCACTGATCCTAATATGTTCTACATGGTAGCCATTCTGTTTTAAACATAAAACCATTTGTTCTTTTAATGTTTTTATTCCAGAACCCATTGCTCCACACAATCCTACAATTAGCTCTTGAGAACGGCGGCCTTTTATATCATTAATACTATCCGAGTTATTTTTTTCCCAATGAACAGGTATAATATTTTCTGCTGTATCAGCCATGACATTGCTCCAAAGTAGTTAAAAATCAAGGCGAGGCATATGGAACTGAAATTAATTAGATAGAACTTACCAATTTATTTTTGAAGCTGCTTTGAGTATTTTGTTTCTTACAGAAGAGGACGCCTTTTTAATTCGATGTTCTGTGATACTTTCAATATTATTAACATATGACGAACGGCGAGCGACGGAATCATTAGATTCTTTATCGTTTTTATTTTCTTCCGTTATACGCACAATGTTAGTCATTTTCTTTCCTTATACCCGGAACATAAAAGCTGCACAATTATACAGTTGCAGCATTTTTTTTCAATGCTCACCTTATGCTTTACATCACAAAAAACGTTTGGGCAAGAAAATATGGATATTTTTTTGTAAATATCAATATGTAGTAATTTATTGAACCTTAAACCCTACATATAGATACTTGGCATTGAATTCATATTTTTAAGATTTCATGCAATAAAATAAGAAATTCATTATCAAGGACTACGACAATTTTCTTCGCTCAATTTCCTTCCTACCCAAAGACTTAAGCCAATTGCCTAAGCTCATCCCTTCAGCCTTCGCCGCAGCCTCAAACTGCGCCTTCAACTCCGGCGTAATGCGAATCTGAAAAGTCGGTGCTTTTCCGGATTTTGACTGATTAGGGTCACGTTTGGCTGTTGACATGTACGTACCTACAAGAGCAAGATATCATCATTCAGGTACGTACCTTAACACACGTGTACCTGAGATTGAAACGCCCTCGCCAGGTACTCGCAATACCGGACGAGAGCTAACCTCACCAACTATCAAGGAGTTGATTATGGCTGACTCGCATTCTACCCCAGACACCGACCAATCCGGAACCGAGCGTTCGTTAATTGTGGGATACCGCCCGAATGTTTACGACAAATCTACGCCAAAAATCATCCTTTCCGGCAAGTGGCTGCGCGCGGCGGGGTTTGATACCGGACAGCAGGTCACGGTAAAGGTCATGAAAGGATGCATCGTTCTGGTGGCGTATAACGAGCAGGAGCAGCGTTTGCAGGATGATTATAAACGGACGAAGGCAAAGCTCGTTGAGATAGAGGACGCGCTTGCAGCGATCCAAATTCCGCATGCTGGAAAGCGCCTCGCAAAATCAAATACAAACCACCTGGCTTAGCGGCTGTTTCTGGCGTACTACGAGCTTACAGGCATCAACCTAATGAGGCGGGGGCAGCATGACATATGAAGAATTAATAAATTCGCCAGCCGGTGAGTTTGTCATGTTTGCCAGCAAAGATGGAAAAGTTCGCATTGAATGCCGCTTCGAAAGCGATACATTGTGGCTCTCACAGGCCACGATCTGTGAGTTATACGGCAAAGCCAAAGCCACGATCAGTGGCATATCAAGAATATTTTTGATGAGGGTGAACTGGTCGAAAATTCAGTTGTTCGGTTTTACCGAACAACTGCCAGCGATGGAGTAGGTATTTTTACGAGACTGGCAAACCAAACTCGATCAGTTCCTTCAATTTAGCGATCGGGGTGTTTTAAAAGGAGCAGGCAAAATCAGCAAGAAAGCGGCTGATGAAAAGGCGTGCTCAGAATACATTGAGTTTGAAAAAAAGCAGCGCCTGCTGAAAGAAGCCGAAGGTGAGAAAGATATCATCGGCTTATTAAAATGGGATAAGCAGGCTAAGCGCTAATCCCGGTATTCCTGCTCAGCTTCATATGCAACAACGGAAACGGATTCCCCTGCCCGTCCAGTTCCGAGCGTCCGACCTGCTCAAACCCCATATGGCGATAAAATCCCACGCCCTGCGGGTTCTGCTCATTCACATCCACTTCGTCCGCGCCGAACGCTGCGATGGCGTATTGCAGCAGCAATTTCCCGACGCCCTTCCCCCGGCTCGCATCATCAACAAACAGCATTTCAATGCGGTTTTCATCCACGCCTAAAAAGCCGTGAATAACGCCTGCGTCATCGCGGGCCATCATGACGGTGAGGTTTGGCAAATACGCGTTGAGCAATAGCGGGCGCAGCGCCGCAATATCGCTTTCCTGTAAAAAGTGATGGGTGGCGCGGACGGAGGATTCCCAGATCGCGACCAGACGCTCGAAGTGTGTGGGGAGTGCGGTTTCAATTTTCATGGGGGAGATCATGATTGGAAAATCCTACTAATGCAAATCACGCTATGCGGCCTGTTCCCCCTCACCCTAACCCTCTCCCACAGGGAGAGGGAACTGACCGTGCGGTTTTTCATCCCCTACCCTAATCTCCATCACCGCATACACCCCGTCCTTCGGCACCACCACGGTGACGTTTTCCACCGGCACGCCCGCCGCGAGGTGGATGTCCTGCAGCTGCTGTAACGACCTCGGGTGAATATCCTCCCAGCCGATACCCCGCAGCACAAAGTCAATCTGCGGGCTGCTGGTGAGCATGTTCGACACAATCACCGCGCCGCCGGGCTTGACCAGCCGCAGCGCGCGCTGGAGAAAAATCACCGCGTCAGTATCGTTGAAGTATTCGAAAATCCCCAGCGCGTCGACCAGTTCGGCCTGATGCTCGCCCAGCTCCAGCAGCAGGTCCTCGTTACGCACCAGCGTATGGAGCAGGTTGCGCCTGAGCAGCGTCAGCTGTTCGCCCACCACGATGCCTTCCTGCGCCGCCATGGTTTCCGCCCAGCTCAGCGCTACGGGGTCTTTGTCCACCAGCGTGAGATACACCTGCTGACCGTCGAGCTTTGCTTCGCGCAGCGCCTCCAGCACCGGAATGGCGGCACCGCTCGCCAGGCTGACCCAGTTGTTCTCGCTTTCATTATGAATGTACTTATCCACCAGCGCGGCCAGCACCCGGGCGCGGGAGCGCACGCCAATCGCATCGTTAGCGTGGATAAACCACTGGCGGCTGTCGCTGTCCATTTTTGTGCCGTCGGGCAGGCGGTCCTCCAGCGGGTTTTGCACCACAAACAGCGCCAGCGCGGAGGGGACCAGCCGGGTGCGCCACGCGGTGAGCGCCGGACGGTTGCGGAAGGCCTGTTCGGAATAGCGGTTCTGCGGAACAAGCACGGCCTGCCCGCCCTCGTCGTATTCCACCCGCGGCGGCCGGAGCACTGGCTCGGCTTTCAGGGCGCGGTCAAGGGAGGCGATCTCACGAGCAGCATCGTCTTTCATCGGCCACTGGTCGCTGACGTCGGGAAATGACGCGCTGAAAATCGTCATATTTTCCGGCGCATCGCCGCGAAAAGGCTGCCAGTTCATGTCGTCTTCCCCCCGTTAGGCTTTTAACGGAAGTCTATCCAGGCCAGCCAGTAATGCCCCAGGAAGAAAGCACGATTTTTATTGCTTCACCCACACCAGCTGGTCAACCCGGAAGCCCAGACTGCGCGCGGTGTTCAGGTAATCCTGCTTCACCGCATCCGGGATGGTCGGCGTGCGTGACAGGATCCACAGATAGTCGCGGTTCGGGCCGCTGACCAGCGCGTACTGATACTTGTCATCCAGTCTGATCACGTTATAGCCGCCGTAGAACGGGCCGAAGAAGGAGACCTTCAGCGCGGCGGTGGTCGGCTCGCCGGTAAAGTACGCTTTCCCCTCGCTCTCATTCCACTTGTTCTTCACCGGATCGTACCCCCGGTTAAGCACGCTGATGCCGCCGTCGCTGCGCTTGCCGTAGGTCGCCGTCACCTGCTCCAGGCCGCGTTCGAAGCGGTTTTCCAGACGGGCGACTTCGTACCATTTGCCGAGATAGCGGCTGGCTTCGAAGTTGGTAATAGGCTGCACGCCTTTCGGCGGCGTGGGAGATTTACACGCGACCAGCGTCAAAGCAATCGCAACACCGGTCACAACGGGCCATAGCTTCATGAGAATTCCTTTCATTTGCACGGTTGGATGTTAAGTGTAGTGCACCGTTTCGGCGCTTCATCCCGTTCGGGAAAATTCGTAGTATATTGAGAGTATTCCTCCACTCTGGACACGGACATGGCTTACTCCATCGGCGAATTCGCCAGACTCAGCGGCATCACCGCCACCACCCTGCGGGCGTGGCAGCGTCGCTATGGTTTACTCAAGCCACAGCGCACGGAAGGCGGCCATCGCCAGTACAGCGATGAGGACGTCCAGCAGGCGCTCAAAATCCTCGACTGGGTAAAAAAAGGCGTCCCGATCGGCCAGGTCAAACCGCTGCTGGAACGCCCGACGCCGGGCCGAACCAACAACTGGCAAACCCTGCAGCAGAACATGCTGCAACGCCTGCAGGACGGCAAAGTCGAGTCCCTGCGCCAGATGATTTACGACGCCGGGCGCGAGTACCCAAGGCCGGAGCTGGTCGCGAACGTGCTGCGCCCGCTGCGCCGCCAGGTCTCGGCTAACGTGGCCGCCGCCATGACCCTGCGCGCGATCCTCGACGGCATCATCATCGCCTATACCTCGTTTTGCCTCGAAGGCGATAAAAAAGCGCCGGGCGATAACATTCTGCTTAGTGGCTGGCACCTGAACGACCCGTGCGAGATCTGGCTCGAAGCCCTAACGCGCACCGGGCAGGGCCACCGCATCGACATTCTGCCAGTTCCGCCAGACGCCCTGGCTCCGGACATTTTCCCGGAGCGAAAATGGCTGCTGGTCACCAGCGGTAAACTCACCGCCGGGCGGAAAAAGCAGGTGGAGCAGTGGCAGCAGCAGGTATCGCTTGAAGTGATTATCCTCTGATCATTTTCTCCTGCGGGAATCTTCACGAAAAGTTGAATATTTTCCCGCGCCGCAAATGCTAACGTTTTCCTGTAACGAATAACTCCACAGGAAAACACCATGAAAAAAACTGCCCCTCTGCTGATCCTGGCCTCAATGGCCTTTGCCCCCGCCGCCTTTAGCGCCCCTGCCGGTACGCTGAGCGTCCACATTCTCGACCAGCAAACCGGGATGCCGCCATCAGACGTGAGCGTTACGCTGGAGAAGCAGCAGCAGGACAAATGGACCCCGATTGCCAGCGGTAAAACCGACCATGACGGACGCATCAAATCGCTTTATCCGCAGGATCAGGACATGCAGCCTGGCGTGTATAAAGTGACCTTCAAAACCGCTGAGTACTTCCACGGCAAAAAGCTCGACTCCTTCTTCCCGGAGATCCCGGTGCTGTTTACCGTGACGCGCACCAACGAGAAGCTGCACATCCCGCTTCTGCTGAGCCAGTACGGTTACTCGACCTATAAGGGCAGCTAAGACGCATTGATTCTAAAGGAATAAAAAAAATAGTTCCGCGAATACTTGGACAAATTAGTCATGTTGTGTAAGTTTTAATTATATGAACGGGAGGACCACACCATGACAACGAAACCTGTGCTGGGTATTAGCGGATGTTTGACCGGATCCGCCGTTCGCTTTGACGGCGGACACAAGCGTATGAGCTTCGTCATGGATGAGCTGGCCCAGTGGGTGAACTTCAGGCCCGTCTGTCCGGAAATGGCCATCGGCCTGCCGACGCCTCGCCCTGCGCTGCGTTTGATTATGACCACCAGCGGTGAAACGCAGATGCGCTTCAGCCACGCGCCTCACGAAGACGTTACGCAGAAAATGGCGGACTTTACGGCAGATTTTTTGCCGAAAATTGGCGATCTCGCTGGTTTTATCGTCTGTGCTAAATCTCCAAGCTGCGGCATGGAACGCGTGCGCCTGTATGATGAAAACGGCAACCGGGGCCGCAAGGAGGGGGTCGGGCTGTTCACCGCCGCCCTCCTTGAAACCTGGCCGTGGCTGCCCGTGGAAGAGGATGGACGCTTGCACGATCCGGTGCTGCGTGAAAACTTTGTCGAACGTGTTTTTGCCCTGCACGAACTCAACACGCTGCGTAAAAATGGCCTTACGCGCCGCGCGCTGCTGGACTTCCACAGCCGTTACAAACTCCAGCTGCTGGCGCACCATCAGGCGGGTTACCGTGAAATCGGCCCGTTCGTTGCCTCGCTGCACGAGTGGGAAGACCTGGACGCCTTCTTTGTGGCGTACCGGGAAAAGCTGATGACCATCCTGAAAAAACCCGCTTCGCGGAAGAATCACACCAACGTGCTGATGCATATTCAGGGGTATTTTCGTAACCAGCTGAACACCCGCCAGCGCGGCGAACTGCGCGACGTGATCCTGCACTATCGCAACGGACAGTTGCCTATCCTCGCCCCGATCACGCTGCTGAAGCACTACCTGGCCGAATACCCCGACCGGTATCTGATGACGCAAAACTACTTTGATCCCTATCCTGATGATTTGGGTCTGCGTCTGGCAGTCAAGTGATGAAAAAAATGCGAAGGCCCCATTGACCCGTAGAGGCCCAAAGCAGTACCCCGTTTAGACGACATCCTCACTGTCGTCTCTTTTTTGCATTTCATCTCAAAGACTGTGATTATATACAGGCTTATTCTGCGAAAGGGGCCTGCCTGTGATCCACACCCTGCACATCCAAAACTACCGCTCCATCCGCGAGATGTCGCTGGAGCTTGAGCAGCTCAATATCGTCTTCGGGCCGAACGGGACCGGAAAATCGAATATCTACAAGGCGATACACCTGATGCACAGCGCCGCGCAGGGGCAGTTTTCCCAGGCGCTGGCGAACGAGGGCGGCATTCTGAAGGTGTTCTGGGCAGGTAAAACCCGTAGCGACCAGCTGCGGCGGATGAACCTCGCGGTGGAAACAGAGAGCTACGAATACGAGCTGCAGGTCGGGTTTGTGGAGAAGCTGCCCTATCCCTCGCAGTTTCAGCTCGATCCGGTGATCAAAGAAGAATCTCTCTGGTTGAGCGGCCAGCACCGTCGACCTTCGTCACAGCTGATGAAGCGTAAGAACCAGGCGGTGTTTCTGAACAACGTGCATCACGAGAAGGTGACCCACAGCGGCACGCTGTACGAGAACGAATCGGTATTCGGCCAGCTCGGCGAACCGCACCTTTACCCGGAAGTGTCGCAGATGCGCGAGTCCCTGCGTAACTGGCGCTTTTATCATGAGTTTTCTGTATCAATCGGCTCAGCGATGCGGGCCCCACAGGTCGGCTTTCGCTCGCCGGTGCTGGCCAGCGACGGCGCCAACCTGGCGGCCGCGTTTCAGACCATCGTCGAGATTGGCGACGAGCTGCTGCTGATGCGCATCCTCGATCAGGCCTTCCCCGGCTGCGTGTTTTACAGCGACAACACCGGCGGACGTTTTCGCATGATGATGCAGCGCGAGGGATTGAGCAGGCCGCTGGAACCGGCAGAGTTCTCCGACGGCACCCTGCGCTTTCTGTGCCTGGCGGTAGCGCTGCTCAGCCCGCGCCCACCGGCGTTTATCGCGTTGAACGAACCGGAAAACAGCCTGCACCCGCAGATGCTGCCCGCGCTGGCGAGCTTAATCGCCGAGGCCAGCCGCTACTCGCAGATCTGGCTCACCAGCCACTCGCCGGAGCTGGCGACGTTGATTGAGAAGCAGAGATCGTTTTCGCTGTATCAGCTGTCGATGACGGAAGGGGAGACGCGGGTGGAGAGGCTGGGGTAGTCTCAATGGGCACGGAGGCTGTTTTTTCGCATCTCGCTTCAGTGAAGCATGCCAATAAAGAACCCCAGATACCCGGCCCTGCTTAACCATATAAAGGGGCTGGTAAGGCCGGATCGCCGGATATTAATCAACTCTCTCATGGGGGCCAGGCCATCATTTTTGATAACGACATTTTTTGCACAATAGCGGCAATGCATAATCAGAAATAAAATTCCGGCGATCGCAAAACCAAAATAACTTTCGCGACTTCCCCAAAAATGGGTGCTTAATTTTAAATAAGTTAATCCCCAGATACTGACTAGAAAGACGATAAATGAAGATGCTGCGATGTTCATGTCTCGCTTACTACCCAGACCAAAAAAGAGCGCATCAAAGAAAAACATCGTGGTAAGAGGTGACTGAACGCTTCTTCCCGTCACTTTACTAAAACGGACAAACACGACAGTTCCGATGAAAAATGCGAACAGCGCAATTCCTAACAACAGATAAATCATTTGATTAGTCCTTTTTGAAGGGCCAGGATATGAGGTCGGGACTGTTAGAGCCGTTAGGTCTAGAGAGAAATGACTCAGCAAATACTGTAAAAAACTTTCTTCAATCCTGCTTAGTGCGCTATTTTATACTAACCAAAATCAATTAAGCGATTGTTTTTGCTCATCTGCGTCCTGCTTTTTCAGTTCAGACAGAAGCTGATATATCTCGTCCTCAGCCTTCTCACTTGCATATTTTGCAGTGAAGGTTGTGATGTACTTATCACCTAAAAACTGATTCTTAACAACAACTAAGTCCTATGATTTGTATTTTTTCATTTCAGTTTTCCCCTGGCAAAATCTTCGCCTGCTTTTTCTGCTCTCTCAGATAGATAGCCACCTATTATAACACCTGCTATTACTGGTAATTGGTTTACGGTACCACACCGCTATCTAGTCCCGAGCCGAAGTGCATCGGTTGGAAATAGTGGTTGCAAAATCATACTTTCATTAAAAATGAACATTTTTGGTGACAATGCCGCGACATCATAAATATTTTCAAGCACTAATCTCAAATTTGTTCTGAATATAGGTATATTTGCATCATCTGCAATGACATAAACATTTTCATTTTTTAGCCAGGATTGACAGAGTAACTCATCACTTGTTTCAAAGTCTCTAAAGCTTATTTCAGACCAAGATATGTTTCCGCTAACAAAGGGATACCCTTCCAGAATAGTAGTTACTCGCTCTTCTTCTTTATCAATGATAGTGAAATCAGCACTAAGAGCCTCTTTACACTCTTCGAATAAACTCATGAGATCTACCTGTTCATTTATTTAAGCCTTAATGGTTTTTCCATTACCTCAAATAGTATTACTTGCTTAACACCATTTCCTGCCCCTTTGTATAATCTCTATCATTCATATGGATACCTTTTACAGGATCATAATCGACTCGCCGCGCTTAGCCCACCGAAAATATTCCAATTATATTTCTCGGACAGAGTTCTTCAGAAGATTCGCGCTAACATTAATATGTAATTTTAGCCGATTATAAGCACTGGATACCGCGACTATCCCTCGCCAGATTTAAGACAGACTGCCATTTCTTTATCGAAAGTTTTTTCCTCATTTCAGCTTAAAAACTTACTCTCAGCAACAACTAATATTTTTTAAAAGAAATATACCAGCAACCTACACCAACAATAATCCCACCCAATGATGCGCCCTTAATAATCCTCACTAACTCAAAAAGACTTATCTCAACAGGGATATTACGAATGAAATAGAGATAGGCCTTTGCAAAAAAATAAGTTAGCAAAGCAATAATATCCATTGTTAAGATCAGCGTCAGCAAAATCAAAATAAAAGACATCAGCCATCTTTTTTCGTTCATTTTGCTGCTCCATTCTTGTTATTAGCAGGAGTAGATGGGTCTACCACCACATTAAATACTTCACCTGCAACGCCGCCGCCTGCAGGTCCAACAATCCCAGGCACTGGACTCAATCGATAAGGCTGAGATATACCATATCCAATATCCTCCCACTGTAAAGATTTCCACATGGGGTTAACAACCTCACCCAATATCTGTTCTATTAATTTATTACCTACTCCATAACAAATTGCTCCACCCAAACCACCGATAGTTCCGTAAAGGAATGGATTTTTTCCATCCAGGTAGCTTACGATGGCGCTGCTACCAGTATTGATAAGAACTGTTGATTCAAATCCAGTATAACGGGTTAAAGCACCGCTCCAGTAGGCAGCAATAACGTTTTTAGGATCAACGGAACCATTCATTGCATAATCAACACCACACACAGCTCCGGCGCTGATTACACCAGAAATCACTATTGCTTCAGGAAGAATGCCTCCGTACAACACTGTTCCCATAGCCGCCATCGCCATCTGGCAGGACACCGGTGTGCCTCCGCTGCCGGCTTCTTTAATCGCGGCCTGCTGCTCTGCCTGCCATTTTTCTGTCGTTCCCGATTTTACAGCATTTGCAGCTGCCAGAACGCTGGCAAGGTTGTTATTCTCAACAACAACTCTTTCCGGTGCGAACTCAGCCACCGCAACCACTTTTCCCTTTTCTTTCAGTTAGTTACAGATTCTTATCCCTGTTGTATTTTATGCCCAGGATTTTTGCGCTGTTAAGCGTTTTTGGGGCCACAGACGCTACCGCCCTGCCGTGACACAAGGTCTATCGCGCCACCATCATATAAGCAAACTACAGCATCACTGCGGACGCCGAAATCTTGGATTTATATTTCAATTAAGAAGTTCCTTTGATACATTGCCAGTATCGAAGAACTCCCTAAAGATCCTGACAACAAGATCATAATTTTTTGTAAGCTGACTTGCTGGCCAGTAATCTCCGAAAATTAACACTTTTTCATCTGGTTGTGTTAAATCAGTAATTGACATAATCTCATCATCTTCGTTCAAAAACGTAACCAGATAGAAACCTTTTTCCATTCTTACTTGTACTTCTGAGATTAAATAACCTTCGCAGTCTAATCTGTCGACGGTTACACAACCACTAAATAAACGAACTTTGGCTAATAAGTTAACAATATCTTCCCAGCAGTCAGGCTTCTTCGTACCACCTTTTTGTGATATCGACCATGAAACAAGCAACCTATTCATCATTAGCTCCTTTTACGCGGAAGCCCTTTGTTCCTGACTGCCAATATAAGGTCCTACCAGTAGTTTCTTCAAATAATGTTAACGACTTAAGCCCTGATCTTTCAGCCATAATTTTTATATCGCTAAGACAGCATGAGCAAACTTTCTCCCCACTTACCGACATAAGCATATCTTTGCCGTTAGTCATTCCTTTTTCATAAGCTTGCTGAATTACACCTACCTCTGCATGAGCTGTTCCCATATTCCCATTGGGAAGGTTTTTATCCGGCCGCTTGTCTATCTTGGCCTGCACAACATCATTGATAAGCGTCGGTTTATTGAAATCAGCTAACTGTGAAGGTCTTATACCTTAGTTGGTGTCAGAAAACTTCACTCCATCCATATTTCCATTGGCTACGGCTTTTAGATTGGCATCACCAACTTTACTTAATTGTTTTGCCGCAGCAGATCCCAAAATTGGTGTTACCGAAGCCGCAATGATCTCCAGACCCTGCTTCGTTTCGGTGTAGCTTTCTGCGGTCTGACGATCAACCCCTTTGGTGACCATGAAATAGTTAATCATGGCATCTTTCACCTGCTGCTGATTCTGTGCATCAACGCTAGTGATATCAAGGAGATTGACTATCTGCCCATACGCATCAGCGTGCTGTTGGCTATATTTCGAGTTATAAGGGCCATCTTCATATCCCTCTTTTGAGGCAATGGCTTTTAGTCTTGCACCAGCACACGCTGAGCTCCCGCGTTACCATTACCGCAGGCATCAATAACGTCTTTATCGCTGGCAATATCTTTTTCAATCAATGCATCATATTTCGGCTACGCCTTTTCGCACTCTGCCGGATCTTTACTGTTTTTAAGCGTCTGTTTTGCTATCTCAAGCTCAGTTTTCTCAGGCACGCTAAGATAGTTATTCTCAACAATAACATTTTGGGGATTCGTATCAGATTCACTGTCTAAAAAATGACGACTCTATATTTTAGCACTGCGTTAAAAATACAACTTCATACTCACTCTAACTTATTAAAAGAAAAGAATAACCAGGCAAGATACAATCTTGCGACGGGTATGGGGATTTTGAGGTGAGAAGCAGGCTATCGTAAAATAGCCTGCCGGGATGAGTTCAGATATTTCCAAACAGTGTTGCGGAACAAAAAAAACGCCGCAGGAGCCGGGATCTTCTCAAGCCATCATATTGGCTAAAATCTGGCCTAAATCATTAAGTAAGGCACAGACATCTTCTTTAGAAGCCCCAATCCTGGTTTCAAATTCAGGAAAAGAGATACCATTACAGATTTCATTCAAAGCTGAATTCAGGATCAATAACTCATTTTCATCAATGGTTAATTGAGCTTGTTTCCCAGCAAGAGATATTAAATCCATTCATCACCTCAAATTATCAAAGTACGCCCTACCGTTTACAGGCTTAAAAGCGGTTTCACCATCTGATGCTTAATGATTGCGTGACCTGGCCGTTTTGGAGTACCGTCGCGGACGGCGGTACTCCAAAAACACATCTTGTCTGGAAGTGAAAAATGCAGGGCAAAAAAATCCCGCGGACAGTTGGCAGGATTTGTACTCACACAGGTAGCCGAGCAAGTAAGCTATTTACCTTTTCCGTATCTTCCGGGTGAAGCCGCAAATACTTTTCACTTGCAAGTCGTACGTAGTGATAGCAGATTTCTTCACTAACGATAGTAGTATCTGCTTCAGAGGGAGGATAACCAACAGCAAATTCAACACCTTCAAAATGTTCACTTTCGTCATAACTTTCCATATCAGGAAAGAAGCAGTAAACCCCATCTCTCATAAATGAATGCTTTTTAATAATACTTTCAATAGACATCAAGAAAACACCATCATTATACATGAGGTCAAAGTAAGTTTTTATGACCACGTCAGGGTCTGATTTTATATAAGGTAAATCAAATAAAAATTTCATTCATTTAATCCTATTTGGGATGAAAGTTTGTGACTCGACCTGTATTTTTATCGAGATAAACTCTAAAATTCAACCCGCCAGCTGTAGCATCATATGCTGACTGGCCATTGCGCATTGCATCTCTTTACCCTTTTCATTGCAGCCTCTTGCTCAAGATCTAACATTACTTTGGCAGTATATATTTTCGGATCATAGATAGTTTTCTTTACTGGACTTGGTTTATATTCTCCAGTTAAATCCCCGGCGCGATCTTTGGTAGGAACTAAGTATTCAACTTCAGAAATACCTTTAACATTTGTAGGTTTCTCGCTTACGATTTTTACGCCATATTTTTTAACGGCATCATAAAACGCATCAGCATTATGCCCACCTGAGATCCCACTCTTTTACGTAAACCCATCAACCGTTGCCAGATGTTTTGGTTGATCAATTCTGATGCTCATCCCATCAGGATAAGTGATTGTCGTCATGCCCTTCTCTGTACTAGTTTTATATGGCAGCGAATTTCCGCCATACTGACCGCCAGGATACTCTACATCTTTAATATCCTTACCCGGTTTTACTGAATACTCGCCATCGCCAGCAGTCCATGTGATCGACGGATTTTCAGGAATAACTTTGTCTACTTTGGAAGTGACTTTTGCAACAATCTTCTCTGTCAGAGCCGTACCTGTTTTTGCAACACCAACACCACCGGCGACAGCAGTAATGAGATCGGACATGAGTTTACACGCCTCAAGACCTGCATTGTACGCACCTCCCGCACCTGCCCTCTGATACTCTGATACTCTGATACTCTGATACTCTGATACTCTGATACTCTGATTCCATCAGATTGATACGATCAATATAACTTTGTTTAACGGCATCCGACATCGTACTGGACATGTCGTCGCTCGTGATTAATTGCTTAATTGCATCATAAGTGGCGGCAGGATTTGTGACGGCTTTCGATAAACTCTCGACGGAATCACTAATCCCCTGAGGAACACCAACCAGCATACCAGCCCCGTAGGCGGCCTCCTGCCCGATATCAATAGCATCCCATTTAGCACCGACTTTCAACTGACATGAGGTGTTACCTTTACAGGCATCAAACTCTTTATCCCACTCAGAACGTTGTTGGTTGCTAAGATAGTTATTCTCAACAACTCGTTCCGGTGCACATTGCTGCGATACACATGATTTTTCATTTTATTTCAGTGGCTTACAATTTGTTTCGCCTGCTGTACTTCCGGCACAAGAACGTTTTGCCCTGATGTGTATTTTGCTAGTTGACCAAAATATTTCCTAGCAAGCGAACACAGTATAATCCCCACGACTGGTTGTAATAATATACCCGTCGATGTGGCCGGGATCTTACTGCTATTCAGGGAACTAATTGGATCGGGAAGGTTACTTTCCTGCCTTCAATGTAATCCCATATTATTTTATGCAACTTATTAAAAATTGAAGATTCATAAGGCATAAACTTCATTAAGAACGAGTGCAACTCGTCAGAACTGACCACCTTTATCTCCCCAACTTTTTTCACTTCTGCTGAGAAAATTTCTTTATTATCAATACAGTTAAAATACAAAATGACTTTCTTATCCTCTTCCGAATATAAAATATCATTTATATATAATGAATTACTGGTTGAAGACGGCGTTTCCATTCCAAGTTCCTTTAAACTCTTTATCTGTCATTTTATAACTGGTTCCTTTCCACGGATCATAGATAGATACATTTCCTTTACTATCTGTACCCTTAACAACAACCCAATGCCCAATTTTGCTACCCTGATCCCACATCATTGCACTCCATGAACCTGTTTTGTTCAAAGCATCATAGGCTTCAAAACCAACAAATCCTCCACTCCAGCTACTTCCACTATTTTTAGCCAAATCTCTAGCTAACTGTTCAGGGCTTTTCAGTCCAGTACCTATTTGAGTTTGATCAACAAAGATATTCCTATCATTCAGCATCATTTCACCGCAAGCACCGCCACAACCCGTTGGCGTTGATTGTTTCACCACATTTGGATCGACTATTTCATCCAGCACATTCCAGTTTCCACCGGCTCCGCCCTTGGGTGCAACGGGCTTAACAATAACTTTTGCCGTCGAGCTTCCTGAAGGAAAAAGCTTCGCCGGTATCAAAGCGCCAGATAATACCCCTGCAACATTCTCCAGCGCTTTCTGGTCACCATTCCAGGCTTTCACAACAGTCGTCTTGATGCCTTCCCACGCATCACCATTCATGATGCTATCCAGTACTTTCGCTGCTGCTGCATCTTTCTTCGCAATATCACTCTGCGCCTGGCTACAGTAGCTATCCCCTGTCGCACAGGCGGTTAACGCTGCTACCATATCAAACGCTGTATCGCCGCCCAGCACGGCTAAGTCGCCGGTTTCAGCGGCAACATTGACCAGACCATTCGCAATCTGGGAAACGGTGTTCTTACCCAGCTTGTCCCTGATCTGGTCCTTCCACCATTCCTTGCTCTCTTTAAGCGACTCCCGGCCTTTATCCCCGGCCATCGAGTTATTCTCAGCTATTATTCAGGCCATGCCAACCCATCACTGAATTTTTCATGCCAATATTTTCTTGAGTAAAAATCATCCCTGTCCAGATGGTATATTAACTCTTGTATCCTTTTCCCTGGCTCATATTCATATTTGTATAACATAGTAGCAAGTTCAGATTGCATACGAAAGAGTTCATCAAATAGAGTCTGTGCATTATCAAAATCGGTGCTTCCGATCTGATGAATTAACGATTCAATACATTCCTCATACAACCGAAGGTTACGTTTTATTGATAAAACAACATCTCGATACATCTCAAGATCTCGTTGAAATTCAGGCCAAATATCCATTTACCGCCTCCTTTTATTTAGCCTTGACTGGTTGAATATGACCAACTTGTCCCGTTTTCGGGTTATAGATCATTTCAAGACCAGCACCTTCATATCTTAAGTAGCCTGGTGCGCCTCTAGGATCCGGCTCAATTTTCGGATTGCTATTCAAAACTTCTCTTGCTTGCACGAATGGCGCAGGTCTGCCTTGCGCCCATAATTTCTCATAATAACTTTTGCTGAATTTCATTCCATCTACAGCATAAAAATCACCATCAAAGGATATTTTTTTCCCAACACCAAGGTAGCTTAATTTATTTGATGCAGCTTGCCCTATAAGAGGCGTTACCGAAGCCGCAATGATCTCCAGGCCCTGCTTCGTTTCGGTGTAGCTTTCTGCAGTCTGACGATCCACCCCTTTGGTGACCATGAAATAGTTAATCATGGCGTCTTTCACCTGCTGCTGATTCTGTGCATCAACACTGGTGATATCAAGGAGATTGACTATCTGCCCATACGCATCAGCATACTGTTGACTATATTTCGAGTTATAAGGGCCATCTTCATATCCCTCTTTTGTCGCAATGACTTTTAGTCTTGCACCTGCACACGCTGAGCTACCCGCATTACCATTACCGCAGGCATCAATAACGTCTTTATCGCTGGCAATATTTTTTTCAATCAATGCATCATATTTCTGCTGCGCCTTTTCGCGCTCTGCCGGATCTTTACTGTTTTTAAGCGTCTGTTTTGCTATCTCAAGCTCAGTTTTCTCAGGCACGCTAAGATAGTTATTCTCAACAATAACATTTTGGGGATTCGTATCAGATTCACTGTCTAAAAAATGACGACTCTATATTTTAGCACTGCGTTAAAAATACAACTTCATACTCACTCTAACTTATTAAAAGAAAAGAATAACCAGGCAAGATACAATCTTGCGACGGGTATGGGGATTTTGAGGTGAGAAGCAGGCTATCGTAAAATAGCCTGCCGGGATGAGTTCAGATATTTCCAAACAGTGTTGCGGAACAAAAAAAACGCCGCAGGAGCCGGGATCTTCTCAAGCCATCATATTGGCTAAAATCTGGCCTAAATCATTAAGTAAGGCACAGACATCTTCTTTAGAAGCCCCAATCCTGGTTTCAAATTCAGGAAAAGAGATACCATTACAGATTTCATTCAAAGCTGAATTCAGGATCAATAACTCATTTTCATCAATGGTTAATTGAGCTTGTTTCCCAGCAAGAGATATTAAATCCATTCATCACCTCAAATTATCAAAGTACGCCCTACCGTTTACAGGCTTAAAAGCGGTTTCACCATCTGATGCTTAATGATTGCGTGACCTGGCCGTTTTGGAGTACCGTCGCGGACGGCGGTACTCCAAAAACACATCTTGTCTGGAAGTGAAAAATGCAGGGCAAAAAAATCCCGCGGACAGTTGGCAGGATTTGTACTCACACAGGTAGCCGAGCAAGTAAGCTATTTACCTTTTCCGTATCTTCCGGGTGAAGCCGCAAATACTTTTCACTTGCAAGTCGTACGTAGTGATAGCAGATTTCTTCACTAACGATAGTAGTATCTGCTTCAGAGGGAGGATAACCAACAGCAAATTCAACACCTTCAAAATGTTCACTTTCGTCATAACTTTCCATATCAGGAAAGAAGCAGTAAACCCCATCTCTCATAAATGAATGCTTTTTAATAATACTTTCAATAGACATCAAGAAAACACCATCATTATACATGAGGTCAAAGTAAGTTTTTATGACCACGTCAGGGTCTGATTTTATATAAGGTAAATCAAATAAAAATTTCATTCATTTAATCCTATTTGGGATGAAAGTTTGTGACTCGACCTGTATTTTTATCGAGATAAACTCTAAAATTCAACCCGCCAGCTGTAGCATCATATGCTGACTGGCCATTGCGCATTGCATCTCTTTACCCTTTTCATTGCAGCCTCTTGCTCAAGATCTAACATTACTTTGGCAGTATATATTTTCGGATCATAGATAGTTTTCTTTACTGGACTTGGTTTATATTCTCCAGTTAAATCCCCGGCGCGATCTTTGGTAGGAACTAAGTATTCAACTTCAGAAATACCTTTAACATTTGTAGGTTTCTCGCTTACGATTTTTACGCCATATTTTTTAACGGCATCATAAAACGCATCAGCATTATGCCCACCTGAGATCCCACTCTTTTACGTAACTTATTACTGGCGAAGTCTCGGATCCAGGGCATCGCGCAGGCCGTCTCCCAGAAGGTTGAATGCCATAACGATGATACAGAGCACGAGACATGGGAACAGAAGCTGTGACGGATAGAAATCCATGTTCTGCTGTCCCATCGAAATCAGGACACCAAGGCTGATCGACGGTGCCTTGAGGCCGATGCCGAGGAAGCTAAGACCTGCCTCCGTAAAAATAAACATCGGGATTGCCGTCGCCGTATCCAGAATCAGGATACCCAGCATATTCGGTACATAGTGTTTTAAGATGATGCGGAGCGGTTTTGCACCGAGCACCTCCGCCGCGTAAACGTATTCCGTCTCACGGAGCTGTTTGATCATACCGCGCACCTGACGTGCCGTGTTACACCATGCGGTGACGCTAAGAGCGACCAGGAGTGCAAACAGGTTATTTCCAAGGATCATCATGATCAGAATCGTAAGAAGCAGAGACGGAATCGAGTTGATAACCTCGATGATCCGCATCAGAACCTCATCGACCCAGCCGCCGAAATGTGCCATCAGCGCGCCATACACCGTTCCAATGATGAGTTTGATTGCCGTTGCGACGATCGCGATGATCAGTGATGCCCGTGCGCCGACCCAGACTCTTGAGAAGAGGTCACGTCCCAGGTTGTCGGTTCCAAACCAGTATTTTGACGATACGCCCTGGTTTTTCTCGGCGATATTCATGGATACATAATCATATCCTTTGATATGCGGTCCGATGATGACCATGACAAACAGAATGCCGAGCACAACAAGAGATCCCATTGCGATCGGATTTTTGCGGAGCCGTCTCCAGGCGTCCTGCCAGTAGGAAATGGTCGGGCGGTCAATCCGGTTCGCATCTTCCTCGGTGTATCCTATTACTTTAAATTTTTCCGGTGTTAATGCTGCCATAATATCCTCCTTATCTGCTCTTTCCTGTCAGACTGATTCTCGGGTCAACGACCACGTACAGCAGGTCCGTGATAAAGAGAACACCGATGTAAAGTGCTGCGATAATAACCGTCTCTCCCATGATAATGGAAAGATCCTGGTTATTGACCGCCGTCACATAATACTGTCCGATTCCCGGGATGGAAAAGATGCTCTCGATGAAGAAGGAGCCTGTGATACACATGGCAACCGACATCGGAAGCTGTGTGATAACCGGGATAAACGAGTTCCGAAGGATATGGCGGCGGATAATCTGTCCGCGGCTTAAGCCCTTCGATTCAGCAGTCAGCACGTAATCCTGATTGATCACATCGAGCATCGAGGTTTTCAGCAGACGCGCATACGTTGCGATATAAGAAAAGCATCCTGTCAGGGTCGGAAGAATCGTGTAT
>OGYD01001272.1_pt1 | contig 19486 bp, 8 predicted proteins | sample 1576441 | NCBI WGS metagenome assembly OGYD01 (sample SAMEA3541537, study PRJEB24748) | human gut metagenome | biome: human gut; feature: human-associated habitat; material: faeces | place: China | collected 2012 | reverse complement strand
ACAACAACTGAACAGCCTTTTCTCGTACGATAAAAAGGCGGATGAGAAAATCAGTAATCTGCTGGACAACAGCGAACGTTTGTTGGCAACGATTCTGATTACGAACAACTTCGTGAATGTAACCATAATCATGCTCTGCAACTTCTTCTTTATGAATGTGTTCCAATTTCATTCTCCCATTGCAGAGTTCCTCATTCTGACAGTAGTCCTTACATTTTTGCTGTTGCTTTTCGGTGAAATCATGCCTAAGATATATTCGGCTCAGAAGACGCTGGCTTTCTGCCGTTTTGCCGCTCCCGGCATCACGTTTTGCCGTTCCGTATTCTATCCGATGGCATCCATGCTGGTGCGTTCCACTTCTTTCCTGAACAAGCATATGGTCCGCAAGAACCATAACATATCGGTCGATGAACTCTCGCATGCGTTGGAGCTGACCGACAAGGCAGAGCTTTCGGAGGAGAATAATATTCTGGAAGGTATCATCCGCTTTGGCGGGGAAACGGCCAAGGAGGTCATGACCTCTCGCCTTGATGTGGTGGACCTGGATATCCGTACCCCTTTCAAAGATGTGGTGAAGTGCATCGTAGAGAATGTCTACTCCCGTATTCCCATCTATGCGGATAGCCGTGACAATATCAAGGGGGTACTTTATATCAAGGACTTGCTACCCCATCTGAACAAAGGGGATAATTTCCGTTGGCAGTCGCTTATCCGGCCCGCCTATTTTGTGCCCGAAACCAAGATGATTGATGATTTGCTGCGCGATTTCCAGGCAAACAAGATTCATATAGCCATTGTGGTCGATGAGTTCGGTGGTACGTCGGGCATTGTCACCATGGAGGACATTATTGAGGAGATTGTGGGCGAAATTCATGACGAATACGATGATGAAGAACGTACATATGCCGTACTGAATGACCACACTTGGGTATTTGAAGCCAAGACCCAGCTGACTGATTTCTATAAAATAACGAAGATAGACGAGGAAACGTTCGATGAGGTGGCAGGGGATGCCGATACGCTTGCCGGACTTCTGCTGGAACTGAAGGGGGAATTTCCTGCTCTCCATGAAAAGGTGACCTACGGCCGTTATGAGTTTGAGGTGTTGGAGATGGACAACCGCCGTATCCTGAAAGTGAAGTTCACAGTAAATGCCCCGGCAGAACCCAACTCTTCTTCCCTTTAATTTTTAATTATTAATTTTTAAATTGTTCCGTGCCCCTCTTCTTGCAACATACCGCTCTTCCCAGTCGATGGGGAATTTGGAAAACGGAGGAATCTCCGGAGGAATTGCTGGCCATGCTTCCTCATCAGGAAGTATACCGGGAAGGTATGCGGCGCTTCACCGCGGCACACCGCCGTTTGGAGTGGTTGGCTGTCCGCGTATTGCTTTATACTCTGTCGGGAGAAGAGAAAGAGATTGCCTATCATCCCAGTGGGAAACCTTATCTGGCGGATGACTCCGCCTCTCTCAGTATTTCGCATACGAAAGGTTATGTGGCTGTTGTCTTGGGATTGCCGGGTCGGGAAGTGGGTGTTGACATCGAGCAGTATGGTGAGCGGGTAAGGAAGGTGGCACATAAATTCATGCGCGAAGATGAACAGCCATCCGTGTTTCGCGGAACAGACACTTGGTCACTGTTGCTGCACTGGTCGGCTAAGGAGACCATGTTCAAATGCCTGAATGCTTCCGAGGTTGATTTTCGCGGGCACATGCGCATTCTGCCTTTTGCTGTAAATGAAAGCGGCGTATTCTCCGCCGAAGAATATCGTACGGTGGAGAAACGCCGGTTCACTATTCATTATTATTTGTTTCCGGATTTTGTCTTGACATTGAGTCTGTAAATCTCTTACAGCCTTTCCAGTTGTACCGTGAAGTGTCTCATCAACGGAGCTTCCCAGGTGATGCGCACTCCGCGGGTAATACTTTCCCGTTTGTCATATACATTTTTCAAAGCGGCTGCCACCACATCCATGTGGTTGTTGGTATACACGCGGCGGACACGGTCAGCTTGCCGTTCGAACTCACTTTGGCGCTCACCTGGTCGGAATCGGTGCCACCCGAATACGTGTACTGCTTCTCATCGTCATACAGGTCGGACGCCGAATGGGTCAACGCGGTCAGATCGATGGTGGTGGCGCTTTCTCCTGCGACCACGTCAATGGTGGACGAGGAGAACGTCGGCGCGGGCATGTCACGTCCGATCACGGTGATCGGCAACGTCAACACCGCCGAATTGATGATTTTCACATTATCGTTCTTGTCGCGTTTGCCATCCACCGCGGTGAAGGTGATGGACGCTGGACCGGAATAATCCTTTGATGCGGTGAACTTCAACGTCTGGTCGTTCACATACAGGTCTCCGTCCGCGGCCTTCGTGGCGCTCACCGAATCGGCGCCGTCCACATACGCGATCTTGCCTGCGCCCACGCGCACATAATCGGCGATATTGATGGTGATCGTCTCGCGTGCGTTCACCTTCAATGCCGGCGCCTTCGGTCGAAGGGTCGGCGGGAACACGCCGTACGCGGGCACTTGGATGAACGCAGTGGACGTGATGTTATACGTCGTGTTGGTCACGGTGTACGGCACGGCTCGCGCCTCGTCCGTCAATTCCACGCTAATGGTCGTGGACTTGTCACCGCCCTTGACATGCGCATGGCCGGTGGCGGAATCATCCACGGCCACCTGCAGTTCGTCGGCGCTGCCGGAAGGATTCGCGATCCATTGCGAAACGTCCACGTCGATGGATTTCTTATCGATCGTCGCGGAAGATGGCACACGGTAGTCGTATGCTGTCGGCGGTTCGATGGTGGCGTTGTCGTCCACGTTCACCGTCAATGTCGCGGTGTCGGACAATCCTGCCTTGTCTTTGACCGTATACACCACGTAATAGGTGCCCGCCTGCTGAGGAGTGGTGAAGGCGAGCGTATTGTCCGCCACGGTCACATTGCTGATGTCTTGCGATTCGACGTTTTCGCTGACGGCCAGGTCGGTGTTGTCTCCGGAGATGTCGTTTTGCGCCACGGGCACGGTTGCTGCGGTGTTGGGGCGCAATGTGATTTCGTCGTCGCGCGCGTATATGCCCGAATCGGTGCCGGATGTGAATACGCCTACGCGGATTTGCGCTTGGGATCGTTGGCCGGTCCAGTCTTCGACGGCGTATGAGAAGGTGTCCGTTCCTGTGGAGTCGGCATAGGCTTCGTATACCAGGTAGGTGGCGCCGACTTCGCTGATGCGTCCGAGTGTCGGCGCCTTGTTGCCGAGACCGAGCAGCTGCACGTCGTCGCCGTCGGCGTCGATGCCGGTCAAGGTGATCGGGATCTGGACTTTTTGGCCGGCCGCGACTTGCGCCTCGACGTCGGATGGTGTTGGCGCAGCCTTGTTGGAAGCGTCTTTTTGATGCACGTTGATGGTGATTGTGGCGGATGCCGCGTTGCCGAGATTGTCTTTGACGGTGTACGTTACGGGGAAGGATCCGGTTTGGTCGGATGCTTGGTATCGTACGGTGTTGCCTGATACGAATACGAGTCCTTTGAACGTGTTTTTGTCGTATTGCAGGTCGTTTTGCAGGCTTACCGTGGTGCCGTCGGAGTAGGTCACGTGGTCGAGCACGTCGATGGAGACGATGCCGTCGGTGCGTACCTGCGTGGTGATGTTGTCGGCTTTCGGCACGGAGTTGGAGGTGGTCAGTGCCGGTGGCTGCAGTACGATCACGCCGGTTGACGTGCCTGCCGCGTTGGCTACGCTGTATTTGATTTGCACGGGTTCGGTCGGTACCTGTCGTGCGGTGATGTAGACGCGCTTGTTGCTTACGACGCCGGTTTTGATGCCGCTCGCCGCGTCGGCGGTCACGTTGGTCACGGATAGCACACCGCCCATCGGGTCGACGTCGTTAGACAGGGGTTCCACGATTGCGGTGTTGTCGGCGCCGAGCAGCGCCACGTCGTTGGCTGCGATGGGCTTGGCGGAGTCTCCGGTCACCGCCTGCACTTCGATGCGGGCCAGGCCGGTCGAGGGGATGGATCCTTGCGTGATGGTGTAGGGCACGTAGTAGGTGCCGGGGTTGGATGCGCTGAAGGTGAACGACATATCGGTGGCGTTCATGGTGGTGGATGCGCCGGATGGGGTTTCCACGGCGGTCAGCTGCGCGGGTTCGGCCGAGGTGCCATGCACGTATTGTTTGAGCGCGATGGTGGTGCGGGTGTCTGGCGTGGTCTGCTTGACGGCCGGATCGATCACCGCGGCCAGCGTGTTGGCCGGTTTCACTGAGAAATACACCATGCCGGTGCCGGTCTGCTGGCCGTCGGAAACGGTCACTTCGATGCCGGCGCGTCCGGAAGACATGGATCCCGCGTTGAACACGAGCTGCCCGTCGGCGCGTGTGGAAACGGTCACCTGGTCGGTGTTTTGCGGGGTTGCGGATACGAGGGTGAGCGGGTCGCCGTCGGGATCGGAGAAGCTGCCCAGCGCGTTGGTGGTGTAGGTCGCTCCTTGTTCCACGTCGATTTCCGGTGGCGTATCGGTTTGCTGGGGCGCGTTGTCGTCCCCGCCTACCAGTGTGAGGCTTACGTCGGCGTTGGAGGTTTGCCCGCGTCCGTCGGAGATTTCATAGCTGAACGATACGGATCCTTCGGATGCCGCGGAAGCGTCGAGCTGCAGATATCGTCCGTCGTATACGGGGGAAACGCTGATGTTGGCGCCGTCGGGGGCGCTTACCGAGGTGATGCGCAGTACGGAGCAGTCGGTCTGTTCGTCGTTGCGGAGCACGTCGAGGATCTGCTGCGATCCTGTTCTCGCGCCGAACGAATCATCTTCGGCTTTGATCTGGCCGGATTGCGACGAGCAGGTCTTGCTGAAATTATGCTGGTTGTTGGCGCTGTCGTTGTTCTGTTCCTGTTGCTTCGACTGTTTGGTTTCCACCTTGTTCCATTGGATTTTGATGACCTTGGTGGATTCCTGTGGATTCCAAACGTTGCCGTTGACCACGTCGTTGAGTATGACCAGGCGATGGTTGGTGCGGAATATCAGTTCCGAAGTGGCGTTGATGTTGGTCAGGGTGTCGAATGCCGTATCCGAACCGTCTACGGAGCACACTTTGGCGTAATTGTTGGCTTTCTGCGCCCATGCGGCGAACACGCATCCGCCTGTGGATACCGGCTGGGCGGGCTCGCCCTTGCCGGAATTCGTTGTTTCCGCGGTCTTTTTGGTGTTGAGATCCACCGTTGCGAGTCCGCGCGGCGTCGCCACGGCCACCCATCCGTTCTGTTTGCCGTCCGTGGAGGGGGCCTGCAGCGTCATATCGCCCTGCAGGTTGATGGTCGCGCTTCCCTGCGGCCAATACACGGTGCTTTTCGCCGCCACCACCGGGGTTTCGCCGATGACGGTGAACGATTCGGCATGCGGTGCGCCTCCTATCGTGCCGACTTGCTCACGCGTGCCCTGCGGCCCGTCGATGCTCAGCACCGCGCCATCGGAAGCGCGGTATCCGTATACGGTTCCGTTGTGCGTCACCGCGATTTTTCCACCGGATCCCAGTTTCATGTTCGGCTTGTCGGTGGTGGGGTTGACGGATTTCACATCGGCAGCGGATCCCACCCACACATTGCCGGTTTTGACGTTGATGAACGCTGCGGTGTCGCCTCCGACAATGGTTGCGATATCCGTTTTGATGGCGGTGTTGCCGGTTTCGCTGATTGTGGAAGCCGCGATATTGCTGGCTTTGGTGCCTTCGGAAATCACGGTGCTGCCATTATGTTGGGCCACGTCGAAACGGGAAGCTGCGGATGAGACTCCAGCGTCCACATCCTTGTTTTTCGCATTGAATCGTGCGGCTTTGCGGTCCTTCAGCGACGTGATCCACACGGTGCCGTCGTCAAGTTGCACATGCCGTTGCGTCACCGAACTGACGATGAACGCGCCTGCGATGATGCCCAGCAGCAGAAGCAGCATGACGATCGGCGTGATCCACCGCCTGCTTCCCGACGGCAACAGCAGTTTGCGCATCATCGATCCGAAGCGCAATTGACGTTCGTGCGATTGTGCCGGCTGATCGGCTGCGTTCTTGCGTTTGTCCATTTTCGGTTCTTCCTTGAGTGTTCCGATGGTCGTTGTGTTCGTTCCGGACATCGCCTGCGATGGAATAATGCCGTCGGCCGACCCTGTTGGGAAGTGCTGTGATGCTTATGGTTTGGCCGCGCACGCGATCGCAGGATTCTGCGACATCTGCCGGTCCGCTCGGATGAGGCTCACCTGGATGCAGGTCTGCGAGCCGTCGGCGGGTTTGATGCTGATGCGCGTGTCGGTGGTGGTGGTTCCTTGGGCGTTCGGGTCTACTCCTGCATCGCCTACCAGCGACCATGCGTACGAATCGCCGTCCTGAGGGTCGGGGTTCACCCATGTGAACTGCACGCTGCTGCCATCGGCGGAATATGAGCCGGCCAGATTCTCGACACTGGGCACGCTACTTGTGGTGATGGCCGAATCAGGCGAATCGTTGTCCTGATCGTGCGTTCCCGGAGTCTTGATCTGCACGCTGCTATTGTCGGAAGCCGAATCCATATTCGGCAAGATCACATACGCGAACACCAACGCGACGGCTGCAATCGCGGCAACCGCCGAAACAACGATCGCAAGAGGCTTGGCCCAAGTGCTGCGCTGCTTTGGGACGGTCGGTGAAACCTGAATGTTCGCCTGGGACTGTGCGTACAGATTTTGCGGGAACGGCGGTTCGCCTTCGACCGTGGTCGGCGTGGCATGGCCATACAATTCCTGCTGCGCACGCTGCATGTCACGCGCGAAATCATATGCGGAATAATACCGGTCTTCCGGCGCTTTATTCAACGCCTTGCGTAAAATCCGCTCCACTTGCGGGGGAATATCCGGCCTATTGAGCTTAGGGAGCGGATCGGTGAGAATGATGTTTCTCAGCAGAGCACCGCGTTCTTTGCCCCTGGTCGAGCCGAGGGCCGCGGAATAGCCGTATTCATATGGCGACTGGCCCGTCAGCATGGCGAACAGCGTTGCTCCCAGCGAATAAATATCGGAGGATTCGTTGCCTCCGCCGTTCTTTGCGAGCACTTCCGGCGGAGCCCACGCGATGGTGTAGCCGATGCCGGGACGCCCGTAGATCGTTCCCGCGATGCCGAAATCGGAAAGCATGGGCATGCCATGCGTGTTGATGAGAATATTGCTGGGCTTGATGTCGCGGTGGATGATGCCTTCGCGGTGCGCTGTGGAAAGGGCGCTCGCCAGATTGATGCCGACGGTGAGCATCTGGTCTGCGTTGAGCCTGTTGGATTCCAGGAAGGTCTTGTAATTGCCTCCCGGAGCGTATTCGAATACGGTGTAGCCGTTGCCTGTGGCGGTGATGCCGCTTTCGTACACCGAAAGAATGTAGGGATGCGAGGAGATCCTGCCCATGAAGTTCGCTTCGGAACGGAACCGCGCCGCCGCGCGCGGATCGAGCGTTCCCTTGCTGACCTTGATGGCCACTTGTCGGCTGGGGGAAAGCTGCTGGTACAAATACACGTTCGCTTCGGAACCTGAACCCAACTTTTGGGCGAATGTATACCCAGGGATTTGAGGGGGAATGCCGTTCATGGCTTCCATATGCTCTCTTTCCTCGTGGTGCGTATGCTTTTCGGCCGCTCTCTCTGGATCCCATCCTAACTGAAGACCAACCCAGAAACCTATCAGCAAGGGGTCAAAATGTCCATATACAAAGACGGGCATCTGAGACATGTTGTGGCTGAATAATAGAAGTCGTAGTGATAGAAAGTAACGTGCGAACCTTAAGAGACGGCCTTCGTGGCGACGATGAGGGTACATACATTCAGTTGCTGGATGACGGGCATCTGGCTCAAATGGAAATGACCATTGATGTGTTGTCGGCGTTGCTGCAGATGCCACGAAGGAGTGGTTGCACCGCAGATTGTGTTGGATAAAGGTTGGCTTCGAGACAACTTTGCAGGTTCCGGATTTGTCAGGTAAAGGAGGGCGAGACTAGTAGTGTTGGGAGGCATGATGAATTTGGAAGACCTTGACCGCGTCACGTTGGTTGCGGGCGCGCCGAGCAGTGGAAAAACCGAGTTTGCGCTGGGCATGCTGGTTGCCGCAATGAGGCGGTATGGTGACGGGAATGCCGTGATGACGGTGTCTGGCAGGCAGATCGCTGATGCGTTGGGCGATCGGGCGATCCGCGAATTGTCGGCCGTGTCGCAGGCGCGACCGGTCACTACGTTGCCTGCCGTCGCATTCCGTCTGCTGACGGCCGTGAGATCAAGTCAAGGCGAACCGTTGCCGAAACTGTTGAACGGTGCGGAACAGGATGTGATCATCCGCAAGGTACTGGCTTCGCATGTGGAGCATAGGCAACATGGCGACGATTGCGCCACCTGCGATCTGCTGCGCACCTATTTCGCGGTTTCCGAATGGTCAGGACTGGTGGCCGACGATTCCACCGACGCATTCGCCAACCAATTGCGCGACATGCTCGCACGCATGAACGAGATTGGCGCGAAACCGCAGTTCGAAGACATGCTGATCGCCCGTGCGGCCAGCAGGGACGGCATGCTTGACGAACGTCGCGAACGCCTGCGCACTCAATGGCGTCTCGCCTTCGCCTTGCGTGAGGAATACAATGAGGCGATCCGTTCGTCTTATCCTGGCGAATATCGTCTCGACGCGTCGCAGCTGATGATCGACGCCACCGAAGCCGTGTCTGGCATACAGGAAGCCGATATTGCGAACATGCTGATCGTCGACGATTTTCAAGATACGACGTTGGCTGGTTTCGCACTGCTTGAAGCCCTGCATGAACGCGGGGTGCGCCTGCTGTTGGTTGGCAATCCCGACGAAGCCGTGCAGACGTTCCGAGGATCATATCCGGAATATCTGTTCAACCAGGCGCAGACGCGCATGGGAGCGAGGCTTGAACGCATCGAAGGTCTGCAAACGGCGCACGAAGGCGATACCGCGCAAACCGTGTCGAACCAGCAAGGCATGCATGGCGACTATCGCACGCTTGTCGCGACGCGAGTGAGCCTGTCGATCGCAAGCACGGAGTCGACGGACGTGCCTCTGCCCGATCGTCCCGGCAAAATGAGCGATATGCCAGGCGCGATGCCCATCGAAACGTTGCCGGCCGACGATACGGGCGCTCGTGTCACGCCGGCCGACGGCAGTGTGGAAACGGCCTTGTACCGTTCCTCTTCCGAAGAGCTCGACGACGTGGTGTGGAAGATCAAAACTGAGCATTTGCAACGTTCCCGTGTATGGAACGACATGGCCGTGATCGCGCACGACAATGCCACCGTGCGCGCATTCGGCGAGCGGTTGCGCGCTGACGGCGTTCCCGTGCGCTATTCCAGCGTGACCCGGCCGTTGAAGGATGAGCCGTTCGTGCAGGGTCTGTTCGCGTTGATCGAGTTGGCCGAATTGAAAAACCAGACGATCGCGGCTTCGACCATGGACCTGCAGACCGCCGGATCCTATATTCGTTCGCGCGTGGCGTTGATTATGGGATCTCCGCTGATTACGGTCGGTGGTGATCAACGGCATGAGGGGCGTCCGGCCCGTCTCGCATCCATCGAATCCGCGATGAACGCGTTGGTTTCGCTCGCTTCGATTGTGGAAAGCAAGGCTGCGAACCATGATGAGGATGCTGCCGAAGAATACGACGAAGATGATTTCGAAGATGATGAGGATGCGGCGGACGCTGCCGTCGAACAACAGGCGTTGCTCCCTCGTTTGATGGAAGATTGGCGCGATTATATGACGGACTATCATGCGATTCGCGCCGATGGCGAGCATGATAGTGAGCATGAAGACGAGCATGAAGGCGATTTCGCGCTGAGTATGGAAGCGCTGTACGTGCTTCTTATGGAGGGCAATACCGATCGCGTGGTCGATGCGATCGCCTCCGTGCTGGGCGCGGATCCGCAGATCAAGGCGTTCGCATCATTGTGGAAGGTTCTTGACAAAACATGCGAGTCGGAAGCCAAACTGGTTTCGCATGAACCGCAATATGTGTTGGATTGCGCATGGAGGGCCTGCGGCAAGGCGGAAGTCTGGCAGCGTGTGGCGCTGGAGCATTCGGCTGCCGGCCGTGCCGCGAATGATCGGCTTGACGCGGCGATGCGTTTGTTCAACTATGCTTCAGGCGGCGAGTCAAGCGGGGAATTCGCGGTACACACCATCGAGGCGTTCATCGAACAGGTGCGTTTGCTGACCATTGAGGCGGATTCGCTGGCGCATACCGCGCCCATTGATCAGGCGGTGACCCTGACGACTCCCGCAGGAGCGGCGGGAAAGCGCTGGAATCTGGTTTTTCTGCCGGCTTTGCAGCAGGGGCAGTGGCCGAATCTCACACCACGCAACACGTTGTTCGGCGGTGAGGAACTGGCCGATGTGATGCTGCACGGCGTATTGTCCGACACGATCGTCACTCCGGCGGGCAGGCAGGACGCGCAACTGGCGTCGGTGCTCGCCTCCGAGCAGAAGAGCCTGTTGGTGGCGTTGACCCGTGCCAGCGAGCGTGTGGTGGTGAGCGCCGTGCTGAATGACGACAATGTGCCTTCGGATTTTCTATACGGATATATGCCGGAGTGCTTCGACCGCGATCGCGACGCCGATATGGAACGGCGAGAATATGCGTCGGTCGGCGGCCAAGGCGATTACGCGGGGCTGGAAACCGATCCCCGTGGTCTGGTCGCGGCCGCCCGAAGCGTGCTTGCGTCGGAACCTGAGGACAGCCCGAAGGCGCGTGATGCCGCGGAAGCGTTGGCATTGCTGGCTTCGCATGGTGTTACGGCGGCCGACCCTGACCGTTGGCCGTTTATGGGGGAGACGGTCGAGGCCACCATGCGGAAGATCGCGGCCGTCATGCGGACGGGCATGAGCGACACGTCGGAAAGCTCGACGTCGGGCCGAAACGGTAAATCGCGGCGATCCGACGTGGTGACTTTGTCTCCTTCTGCGGTAGACAATCTGTGGGCGTGCCCGGTGTGTTGGATGTTGGAAAACCGCTTCTCCGGCCCGCGCATGGGCAGCGTCGCCACGAGTTTCGGCTCGCTGATCCACAAGGTGGCGCAACAGGCCACCGAAGCCGGACTTGATATGCCGGAACACCATACCGCCATCAGCGACGTGGACAATATCAATGCGATCACCGAATGGATGTATGCCGAATACAAGCGTCTATGCGGTGATTTCAACGCCATTGCCGATCCCGCGCAACGGTATCAGGCGTTGAAGAAAGATGAGCAGGCGCAGGAGGCGTTGCGTAACATCGCCACGTATTTCGTGCAATCGAATCATGGTGATTATCCGATTAAAAATAATGATGCATTCAGCGTTGGAAAACTTACGAAAGCCGAACCTGAGCTGAAATTTACCGCAAAATTCGATTTCGACGATATTCTCGACGCCTACAATGCGATGGACGGCGTTCACGCGATTTCACGGAACGAATTGATCGCCATTATGGGAGCGTTGGTCGGAGGATGGCCGGAAACCGGCATGAGCGAGTATCTCACCGTGCGTTTGACCGGCAGGATCGACCGTTTGGAACGGCGTGAAATGGCGGATGGCACGCAGCAGGTGCGTCTGATCGACTACAAAACCGGTGTCAGTCCGACCGGCGAAGGCCTGTTCAACGATCTGCAGCTCGTCTGCTATCAGCTGGGACTCGTATTCCCCGAGGAAAGCGGCATGCGCGGGGCGCAGGCGGTGGCGAACGCGCCGAACATCACGCAAAGCGCGCTATTCCATGTAGCCAAGCACGCATACCCTGCGCCGTATGGCGACACCGCCGCCGAATCGCATATGCAGCAGGCGCTGTTCGCCAATGGAAGTCTCAATACCGGCGAATTCATACCGCGCTATTACGTCAAAAAACTCGACAAGGATTTCCACGACGGACTCGATGACATGCTTCCTCCGTTGGAAGTGAGCGACGAGCATTGGAATGAGTTCCTTGGCTTACGCGGCACGATGGCGGTATGGTCCCTCACCATGATCGCGAGGGTCTTCTATGCGGCCGCGGCCAGCAGGGCGAACGAAATCACCGCAAGACCGACGACGGAACATGTGAAATACTGCAGAAACACTACGATCTGCCCGGCCTGTGCGGGCGAACAGAACACCGTATTCGAAAGGAGAACGGCATGAGCGGAACCATGAAGTTCACCGACAGTCCTGAGCAGGCTGCCGTCGTCCAAGCGCCCTCGTATGCGGATGTGGTGGTGGTGGCCGGCGCTGGCTCCGGCAAAACCTACACGATGACCAGACGCATCATCACGCTGATCGAACAGGGGGTGAGCCCCGAAAAGATCCTCGGACTGACCTTCACGCGCAAAGCGGCCTCGGAACTATTGTCTCGAGTGTCTGCGGCCGTGACTCGCGACCAGCGCGAACGCGGCCTGAAATCAGCGAACATGACGTTCCTCAAACCGGAAGTCTCCACGTACGACGCTTTCTTCCAATCCATCGTGCGCCAATATGGACTGCTTGTCGGCTTTGACCAGAACACGCAGCCATTGAGCGAAGCAGGTGCCATGCAGCTCATCCACACTGTGCTTGACAGGCATATGGATGATCTTATGGCGTTCGACGGCGATCTGAAATCGTTCAACACCATAGCGGGCAACGTGTTCGCCCTGTCCAACGCCATTTCCGGCGCCATGATCGGCGGCGACTGCACCAGCTTCGACGAAGCCGTGCAACGCGTGCGCGACTGGGATGAGGCGTTCGTCGAACAGATCGCCAAGGCGCTTGACGGCGAAACCGTGCCAACGGAAGAGCCGAAATCGCCAAAGCTGCCGAAACGACTGAAAAAGGATTCCGACGCGGACTACGAAAAGAAACTGGAGAAATACCGCGAACTCGGGCACGACATGTGCGTGTTCAACAGCGCGCAACTCGCATTCGTCGCCAAGCAACGCGACCTGCTGCTCGATCTTGTGCTTGACTATCATGCCGAAAAACGCGCCTGCAATATGGCGGAATTCAGCGATTTCACCATCGCGGCATTCCAGCTTGTCTCCCGATTCCCGTCCATCGGAGCGGCCTACCGCAAACGCTATTCGCATGTGCTCCTCGACGAATACCAAGACACGTCCACCACGCAGGCGGCACTGCTGAGCGCGCTGTTCCACGCTGACGATACGCATCGCAGCGCGGTCAACGCGGTCGGCGACCCCTTCCAATCGATCTACGCATGGCGAGGGGCGAGCCCTGGCGCATTCCGCATGCTGCAACACGATTTCGGCATGGACGCCACCAGCAGGCCATTCGCATTGACCGTGACACGGCGCAACTCACGCATGGTGCTCGAAGCGGCGAACAATCTCACCAAACCGCTCCGCTTGCCTGCCAGACGCCTCAGCAGCTCGCTGATGCGCGAAGTCGACGTTCCGGCGCTCGTCAATACCGACGAAGCCCCCGAAGGAACGGTGGGCGTGCTTGCGTTCGACACGTTCGGGCAGGAGGTCGACGCGGTCGTGCGCTTCGCCAAACATGCGATCGCCCTGCACACGCCTTCCTCGCGCGACCTCGACAATGGCATGAAAGACAATCGTCCGCACGTGGCGGTGCTGTTCCGTTCCAAAGGAGTCATGTCGCAATTCGCGGAAGCGCTCGAACGCGCAGGCCTGACCACGCTGGTAGTGGGGCGGTCGGCGTTGCTGGAACGCCCGGCGGTGCAGGACGTGTTCGCTTTGCTACGCGTCGTCAGCGATCATACCGACAGTGCGGCGCTTATGCGATTGCTGGCCACGCCGCGATTCTCCATCAGCGCCAACGATCTGCAGGCGCTCGCCGATACCGCGGAACAGGTGAACACGATGTGCCGGTATCGTGCGCTTGTTTCAGCTGGAATCGTGCAGGAGCAATCCAACAAGGAAGAAAAACCGGAAAATCTGGGAATTTATGGAGTAACTCCCAAGTCGGGTCCTTCCGATGCTGAAATCCGTGCCATCGTACGTGAATATCGAGATCAAGTGCCGAATGCGGTTTTCCTTGTGGACCTCATGTTGCGTGACGATCTCGCGGAACTCATTGACGGCAGGGTGAGTTGTGAAGGGACGAAGGAAGTGCTTCGCGCCGCGGATGCGATCCGTCAGGTGCAGCGCATGCTTGGCCACCCGTTGCCGGAAGTGGTTCGTGAGGCCATCGTCGCATTGAATCTCGATATCGACATGCAGCTGGCCGAGCATATGCGCGGCAGTCAGGCCGATGCCACGCTCGCCGCATCCCGGGTGGCGCTCGCCAAATCGCCGATCGATGCGTTGCTGAAGCTCGTCGACACGTATATGCAGGAGATCGCGTCGCAGGGAACGCCGAGCCTGCGCGCGTTCATCTCATGGGCGGATTCGCTGCGCGACGCACGCGAGGAGAACGCGGTGGCTCCCGATGTGCCTGTCGACGTGGTGCTGATGACCGTACACCAGTCGAAGGGCCTTGAATGGGATGCCGTGGCCGTGGTCGGCATGACCGATGGCGGATTCCCCACCAACAAGGGCAGCGATCTGCGTGTGGTCGTTGATGAAGAGCATCTCAACGGTTTCCAGGATGGCGTGTGGACGCCGCCCGAATATCATGAGACCGCCAAAACGTGGCTGACCGATCCTGCTGCGGTGCCGGTTCCGGTGCGTGTGGACGCCGATATTCTGCCGCGATTCCCCCATGACGCGCTTGTGGGTGGAAATCCGTTGGAAGCGTTGGAAATGCTGGAGGATGCGGAAATCATTGACGACGAAGTGTTCGGCACCTTGCGGAATATGAGCGTCGATGACATGGAAGGTATTGATCCGGACGGACTGTATTTGACGCAAATCGAGGAGTATGGCCGTCGGTTGCATGCCGACGAGCGTCGCCTCGCGTATGTGGCGTTGACTCGCGCCCGTCATGAGGCGCTGCTCACCTGCAGCGCAACGAATGCGGAAAGCCGTGATCCGCGTGCCGTGGGCGATCGCAAACGTGTGTCCAAACCGTCGAATTTCCTAGTGGAAGTGCGCGATTCCATGCTCAATATCGTTTCCAGAGCGGCTGAGCCGAGCAACCTGGCCGATATTGCGGAAGTTGAGGATGTCGATTCCTCCGAAAACGGCATGACCAGTCTGCATTCGATCGATGCGCCGTTGCCGGATGGATTTTTTGTGGGCGAGCATGCCCGCGATTTTGAAGATGCGGTGGTCGGCGACGCTTGGAATGCGCCGCTCGAGCCGTCGGAAGGCAACCAGTTCCTGCCATGGCCGTGCGAGTTGAGCGATGAGACCCTGCAGACGTTGCGTTTGTCTGCGTTGCAGGTGGATTCGGCGATGAACAATGCTGTCGGGCAGACTGATGGGCGGGCTGGCGAACGGGCCGGCGGGCAAGTTGGCGAGCCTGTCGGTGGCGAAGGTGCTGGGCGTTGCGAAAATACGGGTGCTTCGCTGCTGCGATGCGCGCAATTGCTGGTGGCCGACAGCAATCTCATGCCTGACATGCTTGGAGAGGCGTCGCAGGATGCGTTCGACAGCGCGGTGCGTGCGAAGGGCGAGAGGATTCTTGCGTCCGGTCGTCAGAACGTCACCTCGCTGCAGGCGCGCGCAGGCATGATGGACGAGCGTGGCGCCCGCACTTACTGGCGTGGGCTGGTGCGTCCGATACCGAACGTAGCGTCTCCGGCCGCGCAACTGGGCACGCAGTTCCATGCTTGGGCGGAACGGTTCATCATGGCCGATGCGAATGATGCCGGCATTGGCGTTGGCGCGAGCGGCAATGGCGGTACTCGCGTAGCTGAATCGCGATTGGCGATGCTTGCCGAGCTGCGACGCAACAATGCGGCGCAATCGCAAGACAATCAAGACGATAATGGGGCAGACAATAACGGGATATTCGATTGGCAACAGCGTCTCGCAACGTCGACATGGGCACGGCGCAAGCCCGCGTGGGCGGAACGGCAAATCGTCGTCAACGTGCCGCAATTGGGCACCATCGTCAACGGCAAGCTCGACGCGGTGTTCTTCGGGGGTCTCGATGGGGCGGATCGGTCGAAACAATATACTATTGTCGATTGGAAGACTGGAAAAAAACCTCGCAAAAAAGAGGAAATTCAGAAAAAATTAGCACAGTTGGATATGTATCGTATCTTGCTGTCGGCAATGGAGGGCGTACCGCTCACCGCTATCGACGCCTGCCTCTACTATCTGAGTGAACCCATTGAGGGCGATCGACAGCTCAATGCCGCCGACAAAACAGAAGAAGAGATCCTTGCCGAGTTGAGCTACGGAATTCCGGAACAATCCGACAACGACTAGTGCTGGTGCGCCGAACGTGCGGCGCTTTCCAGCCTGCCCGTAGGGTAACGCACTATGGGCAGCGTTGTGGAGGAGCGCCGCTACCCTCGTGCAGCATGTGTGGGCGGGCACACGTGCCGGACGCAACGAAAGTTAAGGAGCGATAATCATGGCTGCCACCAGCGCAACCGAAATCCCGAAGTCGCCATATTCCGTACTGTTCTCCATTCCAGGAACCAAAGCGTTCTGTGCTTTCGGAGCCTTGGCGCGACTGCCGATGTCGATGATGAGCCTTGGCATTATCCTCGCACTCAACCATTTGTATGACAATTGGACGATCGCAGGCGTGATGAGCGCGGCATATGTGCTTTCCACGGCGGCGGTCACGCCACTGTACGCACGACTGTTCGACCGATTCGGCCAGCGCAAGGTCGGATCGGTGGTGCTTGTCGTGCAAATCATCGCCATGCTTGGCTTTGCGTTCGCGGCATTGGTGCGCGTGCCGATTCCACTGCTGTTCGCCTTGGCTGTGGTGATGGGGCTCACGCAATTCTCGTTCGGCGCGCTTGTGCGTACCCGTTGGACGTATGTGCTTGACCGTACCGGCAACGGCTCATTGCTGAACACTGCGTATGCATTGGAATCCGCCATCGATGAGATCGTATTCATTTTCGGACCGATTCTGGCCGCGTTCCTGGCGGCTTCCGTGCATCCCGTTTCGCAGTTGTTTGTGCCGACGATTGCGTGCGCGATCGGCGGCACGGTGTTCTTCGCATTGCGTGACACGCAACCGCCGGTAGTACGTGAAATCACTGTTGTTTCGGCATCTTCCGACGATGCGGACGTGCGATTGGCGGTTGACGGCAATACTGGAAATAATGGCGGCGCAAATTCCGTGCAACAAGACAAACAACAAGACAAACTGACCGTCGCGCAGTTGAAGTCGAATGACAATCGCAAGAAACGCAATGTGCTCACCTATGCGGGCGTGATTCCGCTTTTGATGGTATTCATCGTGTTCAACATGAGTTTCACCGCATTCGATACGTCGATGACGGCCGTTATGAAAGCGTTGCATCTTGATTCCGTGCTTGGTGTGCAGCTTGCGATGTTGGCGGTCGGCTCGTGCATAGGCGCGCTGGTTTTCGGCACGCGCGAGCTGAAGGGCTCCCGCTGGCGCCATATGATCACGTTCCTCACGATCATAACGGTAGGCTTCTTCATCATTCACATGTGCCAAGGCAATCTGATTATGATGGGAGTGTTTGAAATCCTTACGGGTCTTACCGTTTCGTCGGTGTTCGCTTCGGGCAATCTCGTTATGAAGGAGACCGTGCCGGAGGAATCGCTGACCGAAGGCCTCGCGTGGGTGAGCACCGCGGGAACCATCGGCGCGTCATTCGGTTCGATGACCACGGGAATCATGCTCGACCATTTCAGCCCAGACATAAGCCTGATGCTGCCATGGATTTTCGTGCTCGCTTCGATTCCGTTCGCCTTGATCGGCTGGGCGGTGACGCGTCGAAGCGTCTCTTTACATTCGTAAATGGAACATTCCTCAGTAGAATGAGTGAGACTGATTTGAAATGCTGTTCGTACGCTCGTACGTGCGACATGCTTGAAGGAGCTGCAATGATCAAGGTTTCTGTAGTTGGCGCCAAAGGACGTATGGGTTCCCATGTGGTCGATGCCGTGAACAACGCGGCCGACACCGAATTGGCGCTCGCGCTTGACGCCGGCGACGACCTCACCCAAATCACCCCCGGCAACACTGACGTGGTGGTGGAGTTCACCGTGCCGAGCGTGTCTCTTGACAATGTGCTCGCACTCGTGGCGCAAGGTGTCGACGTGGTGGTGGGTACCACCGGCTGGACCGACGAGAAGCTCGATCAGGTGCGTGCCGCGCTCGCTGCCGCGCCTCGCGAGGGCCAGAGTGTGTTCATTGCGCCGAATTTCGCCATTTCCGCCGTGCTCGCCGACTATTTCGCCAAGGTCGCGGCTCCGTACTTCGAATCCGCTGAAGTGATCGAGCTGCATCACCCGAACAAGGTGGATGCTCCGTCCGGCACCGCATTCCACACCGCGCAGGGCATCGCCGCAGCCCGCAAGGCCGCAGGTCTTGGCCCTGTGCCGGATGCCACCGAAACCGATGGCGGCTCCCGTGGCCAGGTGGTTGACGGCATTCACGTGCACGCCGTACGTCTGCGCGGTCTTAACGCCCATGAGGAGGCCCTGTTCGGTAATGACGGCGAGCAGCTGACCATTCGTGCCGACAGCTTCGACCGCATCTCCTTCATGCCGGGCGTGCTGCTGGCCGTACGCAAGGTCTCCACCGGCGCATACCCAGGCGTGACCGTCGGCCTCGACAACTTCCTCGACCTGTAAATCTACCTCGTAAATCTATGGGGTCTGGAACTTTTCCGGTCTGATCATACGATCCCCGATTTGGCGGCGATGGTGAGTTTTCGCTTGCTGGATCGGGGATTGACATGTTTTGCGGTCTACGATTTCACGAGGCGTGCTATGGCCGCGCTTGCCTCGGCGATTTTCGCTTCGGAAACTTCCCCGCCCTCTTCGATGGCTTCTTTGACACAGTGGTTGAGATGATCGTCGACGAGCAGCAGCGCTACCGATTTCAACGCACTGTTCACGGCTGATATCTGCGTCAGGATGTCGATGCAGTATTCGCCGTTTTCCGTCATTTGGCGTATGCCTCGCACTTGCCCTTCAATGCGGTTGAGGCGCGCGATGATTTTCTTCTGGTCGTCCGCGTATCCGTGATGGGTTGCGTTCATGATGCTGCTCCTCGTAACGCTGAAATCTTGATCTTACCGCTGAAGATACCGCTTTTCTCTTGCAAATATACCCTATAGGGGTATATTGTGATGATGGTCATTGAGACGTGAACGTGAATAAGGTTGGTGAGAATATGCAGGCTTTGATTGCCGTCATTGTCGCGTTCATTGTGACGGCAGCCGTGTTATGGTTCTTCTTCGCGCCGCGCAAAGCATTCCGCGCTCGTGTCGATAACGGCGTGCAAGAGGCGGTTGTCGAAGTCAAAGGTGGGTATAGTCCGGCAATCATCGAAGCTGAGGCCGGTTTGCCATTGCGATTGATATTCGATCGCAAAGAAGACGGTGAATGCTCGTCGCACGTGGTGTTCTCCGATTTCGGTGTCGACCTGGCATTGCCCGCTTTCCGCACA
>OGYD01001263.1_pt1 | contig 19562 bp, 19 predicted proteins | sample 1576441 | NCBI WGS metagenome assembly OGYD01 (sample SAMEA3541537, study PRJEB24748) | human gut metagenome | biome: human gut; feature: human-associated habitat; material: faeces | place: China | collected 2012 | reverse complement strand
CCTTCTGCAAGTGGCTCTGTCCACTGGGGGCGTTCTACGCGCTGTTTAACAGGGTGTCCCTCTTCCAGATGAAGGTGGATAAAAACAAGTGCGTCTCCTGCGGGAAATGCGCCAGAGCCTGTAAGATGGATGTGGATGTGACGAAGGCACCCAACCATACCGAGTGTATCCGCTGCGGGATGTGCATACGCGCCTGTCCCACAAACGCCGTCAGCTTCCGCTACGGCTTTGGAGATGGTAAAGATAAGGCAAAAGCAGCGGAAACGCTGCAGACAAACAACAATAACAAGGAGGAATAAAACGAATGAAGATGAATAGGATGCATACTGCCAACAGAATTCTGGCGCTGCTGCTTATTGCACTGATGGTGCTGTCTTTGGCAGCCTGCGGTACAAAGGGCGGAGACAAAATGGACGGAATGAGCAGCGAACCGAAGAACGCCGAGGAAGCAGCTGCCATGCACAAGGAGCTGATGGCACAGGAAAATGCCATTCTCTCGGAGAACACAGCGCTTTGGGAAAAGGTTTTCATGGCGGCCGACAAGGGCATGACCATGCAGGAGGACGGCAAAAACTATGGTGATTTCTTGTTGGACACCATCGAAGGTTCCAAAGATCAGTTTACGGAGGATGAGCTGAAGCTGCTCAAGGAGGCGGCGGAGAAGATCCGCGAGATTGAAAACAAGCGGACCATGATTGAGAAAAAGTACCCCGAGGCGGCACAGCAATCTAAGGATGGCGCTATGAGCGTGCCCGCGGGCAGCGACATGACCACGCCGCCTGATGACGGCAGCATGCAGAAATTCCCCACCTTTGAGGGCAAGGACCTGGACGGCAACACGGTGAAGAGCAAGGAGCTGTTTTCCGGCAATGCCGTCACCGTGGTGAATTTCTGGTTCACCACCTGCAATCCCTGCGTGGGCGAGCTTTCCGAGCTGGACGCACTGAACAAGGAGCTTGCGAAGAAGGGCGGCGCGCTGATCGGCATCAACTCCTTTACGCTCGACGGCGACGAGAAGGCCATCGCCGAGGCGAAGGAGGTGCTTGCCAAGAAGGGCGCGACCTATCAAAACATCTATTTCGCTTCCGACGGCGATGCCGGTAAGTTTGTGGAGAATGTCTTCGCCTATCCCACCACCTATGTGGTCGACCGCAACGGCAATATCGTGGGTGACCCCATCGTAGGTGCTATTACGGAAAAGAAGCAGGCTGAGACGCTGCAAAAGCTCATCAACCAGGCCCTTGCCGCCGATATGGGCTGACAAACGGATTTATCTCCTCAGGAAGGAGGGATACACCATGTATCGGAGCGTATTGCCGCTTCTGCTCACCGCGGTACTGCTGCTGAGCGGCTGTACTGCCGGGCAGAAAAATATGCCGCAGAAAACGGACGAGAAGGAAATGACCGGACAGCCCTCTGATATGTCCGATGAAGGAAGCATGTATATGGATATAAGTTTGCTCATGGTCATACCTCCAAGATGTTTTTTGAGGTGAATCAGGCGGTCAATTTCCGGGTGATTATTGGCGGGAATCATATCGAAATCTGCTGAAAATCATTCAAAATAAATCGTGCGAACGGTTAGTACGTATAAAATAGCTGGCTACAAAACGGCAAAGTAAAGAGCTACCAGATTTTTTGAAAGTCTGATAGCTCTTTTGTTTTATCGTGAATTATTGCCGATTACCAATTAACAAAGTCATAGGCTAGATTGCCAAGCTTTGATAACTCTAAATCTAAAGAATTTGCATTTAGTAGTTCTGTTATTTTTGCTTGGCATTCTAGATAGCCTTTATTCTCGGAGCACCATATTCCGAGGCGCTGTGCGGATTTTCCGCTGCCTATATTCAGAGGCCATCTATATAGCCACGATAATTGACTGCCTGCCCGGCGTGGTGATAATGTATCTGAAGAAGCAGTATGTCTTTGTTTTGGATATGGGTGCAAAAAGCAAATGATCATAGCCGTACAGCCATAAAGCTGCACGGAAAATTTGATGACATGCCCGGCAGCAAATTCAATTGTGTGCCGCCGGCAGATAAAATGCCTTGCGCAGGGCAATAAGACCTATTGCAATTTTGTGCAGGCGGTAGTATAATCGGGATGAAAAAACAGGGGAGCTTGTGCTGACAGGCTGAGAGGAAGGACATACCTTCGACCCTTTAACCTGATGCGGATAATGCCGCCGGAGGAAGTCATCAACGATTTTTTAACGGAGGCACCGGATCGGGAGCCTTCGTTTTTTTATCTTTTGGAAAGGAGAAGCGGACTGAGGGGGAGCGCCCTGAGTTCTGTATGACAGCGATGGGAAGCCGTGTTCCGGCGTGAGAGGATGCCAGCAAGCATCGACCGAACTTCCAGACAGCCGGGATCGACGGGCTGAATTTTACGCATGGAAGCGACGCTGCATACAGGTATAAATACAGCCGCACAGCCGCTTTCTTATTTCAAAGGAGAAATAAAAATGAAAAAAGTTAATACCAAGAAGCTTGCGACGGCGAGCATCCTGTGCGCCGTTGCAGTCGTGGGAAGTCTGTTTTCCTTTCCCGTGTTCGGCAGCAAGTGCGCGCCGGTGCAGCATATGGTGAACATCATATGCGCGGTGCTGCTCGGCCCGGCGTATGGCGTGGGTGCGGCGTTTGTCGCCTCGCTTATCCGCAATCTGCTCGGCCTGGGCAGTCTTATGGCTTTCCCCGGAAGCATGTTCGGCGCACTGCTGTGCGGTCTTGTTTATAAAAAGACCGGCAACATTGCCGCAACGCTTGTCGGCGAGGTGTTCGGAACGGCGATCCTCGGCGGCCTGTGCGCCTATCCCGTGGCGATATACTTTATGGGGCAGTCGGCCGCGGCCATCGCGTTTTACGCATACATCATCCCGTTTTTCGTATCAACGGCAGGCGGCGCGGCGATATCCGCAGTTTTGATATACAGCCTTAAAAAGGCCGGAGCTCTCGGCCGTATGCAGCTTTCGCTGGCCCAGTGAGGAGGAAACCGAAATGCTTGGAAAAATGCTTGAAAACGTAAGAGCAAAATGCCCTCTTATTCATAATATCACAAATTACGTCACGGTCAACGACTGCGCGAATATCGTGCTCGCGTGCGGCGCGTCGCCGATCATGGCCGACGATAAGGCCGAGGTCGCGGAGATCACGAGCGTGTGCGCAGGCCTTAATATTAACATCGGAACGCTCAACAGCCGCACGATAGAGTCGATGCACATTGCAGGCAAAAAGGCAAACGAGCTGGGACACCCCGTCGTTCTCGACCCCGTCGGCGCCGGAGCGTCGAGCCTGCGCACGGAAACGGCGCTCGGCCTTGTGCGCGAGGTGAAGTTTTCCGTCATCCGCGGAAACATTTCCGAGATAAAAACAATTGCCTCCGGCAGCGGAACGACCAAGGGCGTCGATGCCGACGTTGCCGATAAGGTGACCGAGGCAAACCTTGCGGATGCCGTTAAATTCGCAAAGGCATTCGCTCGCGAGACCGGAGCCGTTATCGCGATAACCGGCGCTATCGACATTGTCGCCGATGCCGACAGAGCCTTCTGCATCCGCAACGGCAACGCCATGATGTCGTCCATAACCGGCACCGGCTGCCAGCTTTCAGCAATGACGGCGGCATTTGTCACCGCAAATCCGGATAATGTGCTTGAGGCAGCGGCAGCGGCGGTGTGCGCGATGGGGCTTGCCGGCGAGATAGCGCATGACAGGCTCGGCTCCATGGACGGCAACTCATCCTACAGAAACTACATCATTGATGCAATTTATAATCTTACTCCCGAGCAGCTTGAGGAAGGTGCAAAATATGAAGTGCGATAAAAAATACATGCTCCTGTACGCAGTGACGGACAGAGCATGGGTCGGAAAGCAAAGCCTTTACGAGCAGGTAGAATCCGCGCTCAAGGGCGGCGCTACCTGTGTGCAGCTTCGCGAAAAGGAGCTTAACGACGATGAGTTTCTCGCTGAAGCTGTCGAGATCGGCGCGCTGTGCAGAAAATACTCCGTGCCGTTTTTCGTAAACGACAACGTTGACGTTGCGATAAAGTGCCACGCCGACGGCGTTCACGTCGGCCAGGAGGATATGACGGCAAGCAAGGTGCGCGAGAAGATAGGCGGCGACATGATGCTCGGCGTTTCCGTTCACACCGTTGAGGAGGCTCTCAAGGCCGTGGAAAGCGGCGCGGATTGCCTCGGTGTCGGCGCAATGTTCTCGACCTCCACTAAGGCGGATGCCGATGTTCTGCCAAAGGAGACTTTGCGTGATATCTGCGCGGCTGTCGATATCCCGGTCGTCGCCATCGGCGGCATATCAGAGAGTAATATCATGCAGCTTTCCGGAACAGGTGTGGACGGTGTTGCGCTCGTCAGCGCCATTTTCGGAGCGGAAGATATCGAGAGCGAGTGCAGAACGCTCAGGGCATTGTCCGAAAAAATGGTGCGCGCATGAGGATAAAGGGCGCGATATTCGATTTTGACGGGACGCTGTTTGACTCAATGTATATATGGGACACCGCCGGGGAAACCTACCTCGCCTCGATCGGCGTCACTCCGAGACCCGGCGTGAATGAAGCCGTTTGCGCGCTGAGTCTGAGCCAGACAGCGTCATATTTTAAGAGCGAGTATGACCTTGAAATGACGACCGCTGAGATCGAGGAAGGCATAAACAAAATGGTCAGGCATTTTTACTATGACCTTGTGCAGCCCAAGCCCAGTGTGCGTGAATTTCTCGATCTGCTTCAAGGCAGCGGCGTAAAGATGACCGTTGCAACGGCAAGCGAGCACGACCATGTTCTGGCCGCGCTGCGCAGATGCGATATGGAAAAGTACTTTGACGGTATACTCACCTGCGCCGAAGTCGGCAGCGGCAAGGACGAGCCGGAAATCTTCCGAGCCTGCCTGAACGCGCTCGGAACGGCCAAAAGCGAAACGGCGGTTTTCGAGGACGCGATCCACGCGGCGCGGACGGCAAAGCGCGACGGATTCGTTCTTGTCGGAGTATACGATAAAAGCGAAAAACGGGCCGAGGAGCTTAAAGCGCTCAGCGACTGTTATATAACCGACTTCTGCAAGCCGGAAACATTCCTTTGCTTTGCATCGGACTGAAAGGAGCACAATATGAAAACAGCACTCACCATCGCAGGAAGCGACTCCAGCGGCGGAGCCGGTATCCAGGCGGATATCAAGACAATGACCATGAACGGCGTTTTTGCCATGAGCGCTATAACTGCGCTCACAGCGCAGAACACGACTGGCGTTTCGGCGATCGAAGAAGCCTCGCCCGAGTTTTTGCGCCGGCAGCTCGACGCCGTGTTCGAGGACATATATCCCGATGCCGTTAAGATCGGCATGGTATCGTCCTCGGAGCTTATCCGCGTCATAGCCGACAGACTCAGGCATTATGACGCTAAAAACATCGTAGTTGACCCAGTCATGGTCGCAACGAGCGGCTCGGCGCTTATGAAAACCGACGCCGTGCAGACTCTTGCGGACGAGCTTTTCCCCATAAGCACAGTCATAACGCCGAATATCCCCGAAGGTGAGATCCTTTCCGGCATGAAAATAGAAAACGAAGAAGATATGCTCAAGGCTGCCGAGAAGATAGGGCGCGAGCACGGCTGTGCGGTGCTGCTCAAGGGCGGACACAGCGTAAACGACGCAAACGACCTGCTGTATTCCGACGGTGAGTGCCGCTGGTTTGAGGGCAAGCGCATAGATAACCCCAATACCCACGGCACGGGCTGCACTCTTTCAAGCGCGATCGCTTCAAACCTTGCCAAGGGCTATGATCTGAAGACATCGGTTCGCCGCGCGAAGGAATATATATCAGGCGCGCTTGCCGCAATGCTCGACCTAGGCAGAGGACGCGGACCGATGAACCATGCGTTTGCGCTCGGCGGCGAGTTTTCAAAGGAAGCATAAATGCTTATAAAATGCCGTGTATCGTAGACAGGCGCCGCTTGCCCACAAAGGCGGCACCGATGCAAAGCGCACGGCAGTTTATAAAAAGAGACGACCTTGACAAAGGCCGTCTCTTTTGCATATTGAATTAAAACGCGACCTGCATGAACAGTGCCACGCAGCAGAGGATCAGAGCCAGCGGAACGTAAACGTAGCGCCCGACGCTGTACCACAGCTTGCCGCGCTGCTTTGTGCTGCCGGTGTTCACTGCGTTGAGCAGCTCGCTCTTTTTCATTACGTAGAACCACGAGATCGCGCCTAGCGTTGCGCCGATAGGAATGATGTAGATAGAAACAAGATCCATCCACGGACCCCATTTTGAGATCGGCTCCATACCGATGCCGAAGCCGAGGCACAGAACGCACAAAATCGCAAGCACGGCGGTGCGGCTGAGCTTGGGGAACTTGTGCATCAGCGATTCGGCCACAGCCTCAAACATGTTCTGCAGCGAGCTTACTCCGGCGAAGATCATAGCAACGTATAGGATTATGGCAAACAGTCTGCCCAGGGGCAGATCCTGCAAAATAGTCGGCAGAGTAACGAACAGAAGACTCGGGCCTGCGCCGACATCCTGGCCGTAGGCAAAGCAGGCCGGGATGATGACAAGCGCGGCAACAACGGCGGCGATAGTGTCAAACATCGCGGTGTGCTGCGCAACTCCGACAACGTCCTCCTCATCGGAAAGATACGCGCCGTACACGATCATGCCGCTGCCGGTCACCGACAGCGAGAAAAATGCCTGCCCCATTGCCCATATCCAAATCATCGGGTCGGTAAGCGCTTCCCAGCGCGGTGTGAACATGAACTTGTAGCCCTCCGCGGCGTCGGGCAGGAACGCGACCCTGACCGCGAGCACGATAAATATGAGGAAAAACAGCGGCATCATGATCTTGTTGGTCTTTTCAATGCTGTGCGCGCCGAGATACAGCGTCAGAAGCGTTCCGGCAACGACGATTATGTGGTACGGAACGACCGACATCGGCGTCGACGAGAACTCGCCGAACCATGCGGCGGTGTCGGCCGTCATGAGCGTTCCGACGAGGGAATCGACAAGCGCCTTGAGGATGTACGTCACGATAACGGCATAGCCGATGGCGATGCACAGCGATCCGGCAAGCGGAAGCCAGCCGAGAATGCCGCCGGCCTTGCCAAAGCCCTTGCCGCGCGTTGCCCATGCGCTTTCATATGTCCCGAGCGTACCGGTGCGTGCGCGTCTGCCCATTGCAAACTCGGCCGGCAGGCCGACATAGCTGAATATGAACACAAACAGCAGATATATCAGCAAAAACGCTCCGCCGCCGTTTGAGCCGAGCTTATTCGGAAATCCCCAGACGTTTGCCATACCGACGGCAGAGCCGACGGATGCAAGGATAAATCCCCAGCGGCTCGCAAAATTCTTCGTTTTTTTCATAAGTAAACTCTCTCCCTTATTATCCTCCGCATGAGCGGACTTTTTCATTTTAACGCAGCAAAGCTAAAAAGGGAAATTAGTGAAATTCAAGTAGGTATGAATTTTATTAATACCGCGAAAAATTATTGACAAACGATAATTTTGCAGGTATAGTGTAATTATCGAAAAACGATAATTTTGGGAGGATGATATCGTGAGTAGGAAAAAACTTTTTGCAATTCTTGCGGCAGAGAGTGTAGCTATAATCGCGCTTTATGTGCTCACTGCGCGGATGCAGGAGACATTTTCGGCCATTTACAACTTCCCGTTTGAGCAGATCGGACTCGGCCTGCGCGCGCTGCACGGTCTTGGAGGTTTTGGCGTAGGTGCCGCGTTTGCTTTGTGGATCGGTTTCTCGCTGCTGCCGATGATACCGGCAGTGTGCGGCCGCAGAAAAAGCGCGTGGGAGAAAGCGCTGCTGGGGCTGGTTTCATTTTCGCTGTTGACGACGCTGTATGTTATGACAGATCCGCAGTGCATCGAGCTGCCGTATACGGATTCGGACTATATTGTGAAAACGAGCTTCAGCATGACGACATGGTCGGCGCTTATTTTATATTTCATAGTTTTCGCGGTCCGGCTGATGCGCGAAGGAGACAGGGATAGGCTGATGGACTATTTCGGTATGGCGCTGTATGCTCTGGCGATGCTGTGCGCAGCGTGTATCATAATATTGGGTACGGGAAGCGCACAGAATATCCGCTTTTCGAACAGGCAGACCGTCGACACAGTGTTTGCCCTTTTGCAGTTTGCGGTCGCCGCGCTTCCGTATGTGCTGGACATTATGATAGTTATTCACGTTGGCGAGCTTGCCGATGCCGTGCGCAGAGGGGAAAAGCTCACGGAAAAAGCCGACGGCCTGACAAAGCTGTGCTGTGTTTCGCTCATCGCCCCGTCTGCCGCAACGGTTGGATTCAATTTTCTTCAGGAAGCCTTCATCAATGTGCGAACCTATATAGCGGCAAGCCTCAATATACCCGTTTTCAGCGTGGTCTTTACGCTGTTTGCGCTGCTTCTGACTCGCCTCCTGATCGAAAATCGCCGTCTGCGCGACGATAATGACCTTTTTATTTGAGGTGGGACATATGGCGATAAGGGTGCATCTTGAAGATGTTTTGAAAGCGCGCGGCATGACCTCAAAGGAGCTGTGCACGCTTATCGGGATAACCGAAGCGAACCTTTCGATACTGCGCAGCGGCAAGGCAAAGGGCATCCGCTTCGGAACGATCAATAAGATATGTTATTATCTCGGATGCGATGTTGGGGATATTCTGAAGTTTGACGGTATACTGGAGGATGAGAATGAAAGCTAAAAAGACGATAAGGGTAATAATCACGGCAGTCGTTATTATCGGCGCTATGGCAGCGGCGTTCGCGCTCGGCGCGTCGGGCAAATTTTCAATGGTCAATCCGCACGACAGGCTTGTTGGTGTTCTCATAACCACGCAGCCTTGGCCTGATGGCGAAGACAGAGTCTATGCCGAGTATGTCGACGGAGAATATGTTTTTAACGGTATTGACGGAATTGCGTGTTTTGCTTCGATGGACGATAACACGCTATACACCCATGTTGACGACGCGATGACCGATGCATCCGTAGATCTGCACAGCGTCAATGACGATGCGGAAGAGGTTACGATAAACGCGACACTGTATCTGAGCTCAAGCTCGGCGTGCATAGTACAACGAAATCCGGTTTATCAGACAGCGTCCGGAGCCGTGTATGTTGTCGCGGGAGACGGCGCGGAATACCGCGGCGAGGGCCTGAGCGGAAACTTTTCGCTCAGTGACAGCGTGAAGCGGTATGAAGGCGGAAAAACAATGACATACGGCACGTATTTAAACGTTGTGGTCAAAATCATTGCAGAGCCGGAGAATATAGAGGTTTCGCAGTTTGAAGCGGATGGGAGGCTCATTTCGCTCGAATATTATGCGCCCGGTGCGCTGCCGGACAGCATCGACAGCGATGCCGCATATATCGTTGTCGGCACGGTTTCGCAAAGCGGAACGAATTATGAGTTGTTCCAAAGCGGCGATGAAGCCATAACCGCGCTGTACTGCCGTGAAGACGGCGTTTGTGTGCAGCAAAGCTGTGCAGTGAACAGGAGTGTGGAGAAATGACATATGTACATGATTATTCATCTCCCGTCGGCAAGATACTGCTTGCCGCGAATGAGGATAGCCTGACCGGCCTTTGGTTTTACGGCGCAAAGTATTTTGCCGCAGGACTTGAAAGCGAGCGAACCGAGATGCTCACTCCGGTGCTGGAGCAGACGATGCAATGGCTTGATGTGTATTTCTCCGGATCGGAGCCGGATTTTGTGCCGCCGCTGGAGATGCATGGTTCTGCCTTCCAACTCGGTGTGTGGGCGGAGCTTATGAAAATTCCATACGGCCAAACCTCAAGCTATGGCGAGATCGCCCTAAGGCTCGGTGTAAACAGCGCACAGGCGATCGGCGGAGCAGTGGGGCACAATCCGATATCAATAATAGTGCCGTGCCACCGAGTCCTCGGTGCGGACGGAAGCCTGACAGGTTATGCAGCCGGAGTTGACAAGAAAATGCGCCTGCTTGAGCTTGAAAGCGCGCGTGAATTATAGTCGATATGGACGACAAGCTTGCATATGAGGCGCTGTCGGCTTAAGTCCAACGGCTGCATTGATATGAAAAAGTACAAATGTTAGTAAAAAAGCAGCCTTTCGGCTGCTTTTTGCTATTTTTTTGCCCACACGAGGAACATCGGCGCATCACTCAGATCGTTTTCCGCGAGTATGCGCGTACCTGCGGATTTGTCAAAGCCGCAGTCGGCGCAGCCAAGTGATTTGAGAAGCTCGGCGTCCCACTCGGGACGGGGTTTTTGGCTTATCGGCATTGAGAGCGTGATTTGCGCGTTTTCGCTCTCAAGCTCGGGCGTCATTCCGCAGTGGCCATAGACATTGCCGACGGGCAGATGAGTTCCGTTATGCTCATTGTTGCGGACATTGTTGCCGTAGCTTGCGTCGAAGTTTATGAGGATCCCGCCTGGTGCGAGAACGCGGAGCCATTCCGAATATGCGCGCTCCGGTTCGGGCAGTGTCCAAGTGAGATTGCGCGTGACTACGGCGTCAAAGCTTTCGTCGGGAAAGTCGAGAGACTGTGCGTCCATTACCTCAAACCGTGCACTGATATCAAGCTCGTCTGCAAGAGCCTTTGCCTCGCCTATCATTGCCGGGGTGAGGTCGATCCCCGTGACCGCGTGCCCCTTTGCGGCGAGCAGTACGGCAAAATATCCCGTACCCGTGCCGACATCAAGAATGCGAAGCTTTCCCTCCGGAAGCAGCCTGTCAAGCTCGTCGCTCCAGCGCTTGCTGAGCTTATTATGTATCTCATTGCGGCGTACAACGCCGAAGTCGTGCGCACGCACGGTCCAGTAGTCCAGGACCCGTTTTTCTATCTCTTCCATATCGTTACCTTTCCTCGATTGCATATGCAACCATTGGGCATTCCTTTTCTATGCCGAGCGACGCCGTCTGATACAGAATAACGCCGTCGTGTTTTGCAAATTCCTCGTGCAGCAGCTCGCCGAATATATCGCATATCCGGCCGAGACTTTCGCCTGCCTTTATACGCTCGCCGACCGCCTTGGCAGGATACCAGCAGCCGCTTACAGGTGCGTCCAAATATTCTCCGCGATCAAAAATCCTGGGGTTCTTCCTGACTGAGGGAATCCCGTCCCGCAAAACTCCAAGGAAGCGCAGAATGTTCTTTACGTCCTCGATATCACGGGAGGATTCATCTTCTGACCACAGGCCGCAGCAGCCGCGCTCGATCAGAACGGCCGGAACGCCGCAGGTACCGGCGTGACTGTAAAACCCGTTTTTCGCCTGCGAGCGCACGGCGTACGGAACGCCCACATGCATCGCAAGCTCCTGCGATTGCGCGCAGACCTCCGGAGCTGCCGCGCCGTGAAGATAGACGTGCGGCGTAAGATATTCATAGCCGCCGCCGGAGTGCAGATCGACTATGCAGTCGCTGTGACGTATCACGGTTTCCTCAAGGAATGCAGCAAGCTTTTCGGCGTCGGTTCCGCATGTGCTGCCGGGAAAAACGCGATTGAGGTTTTTCCCGTCGGACGGAAAAACGTCCGAGCAGCGGCAGATGAGACCATCGTAATTGAATGCGTGCACTAAGTGAAGCTCACCGTATATATCTTTTGGGTCAATAGTCCGTGCAAGCTCAATAACTGCCTGTATGCCTACGTATTCGCGGCAGTGAACACCGGCGGATACGGTAACGCATTTTCCGTCGTGAGCACCGAAGATCACTGTTTCGGGGTAGTTAAGCCGTGTTCCCGGAACATTAACAAATTGCTGAATTTTCTTGCCTGTGTTCAATGCTTTACCTCCATCACCGATGCTATAAGCTCCTTTGTATATTCGTTCCGCGGAGCTGAAATAATGCTTTTTGTATTGCCTTGTTCGACGATGTCTCCGCCGCGCATGACGAGCATTCTGTCGCACAGAGTGCTGACAACGGAAATGTCATGCGATACGAAGATTATGGACATGCCCTTATCTTTACGCAGCGAGGATAACAGTGCAAGTATTTGTGCCTGCGAGGATACGTCCAAAGCGCTTGTTATCTCGTCGCACAGCAGCACCTTCGGCGATGAGGCAATGGCTCGCGCAATGGCAAAGCGCTGACACTGGCCGCCGCTGAGCGAACCCGGATAGCGCTGAGCAAGCTGTGAGCTTAAGCCGACATTGAGACAAAGCGTATCAAGATCCAAAACCGCACCCTTGCCCATAAGACTTTGAAATGCATCGTTTATCGAGCTCGCTATTGTCCTTCGAGGATGAAATGATGCACCGGCGTCCTGGAAGATCATCTGTATATCGCGTTTTTCTGCAATGGAACGCTTCGTGCCGAGTTCATGCCCGTCAAGCCGGATCGAGCCTGCATCCGGAGCTTCAAGGCCGCTGATAAGGCGCAGAAGAGTACTCTTTCCGCTTCCGGAGGTACCGACTATGCCAAGTATCTCGCCGCATTTAAGCTCAAAGCTGGCATTTTTTAGCGCATCGGTTTTCATGCCGCTGCGCTCAAAGCTTTTGCTGAGATTCTTAATGCTTAATATGCCTTCCATATCAGACCTCCGTGAGAACAAAGTGGCCGGGACTCGATTCAATCAGCTTGCCGGAGTATTCCGGATCCACATCAGGAAACGCAGGAATACAGCCGCCGAGAATCGGAACCGAGCCGAGCAGGGCCTTTGTATACGGATGAAGCGGCGACGATACAAGCTCCTGCGCCGGGGCAAGCTCGACTATTCTGCCGCGGTGCATGACAGCAATGCGGTCTGCAACATATGAAGCAAGCGCAAAATCATGCGTCACGATCATCTGCGCTATGCCGCAGTCGGTGCGCATGGCGATAATCTCATCGGCAACGTTTCGGCGCGTCACTGCGTCAAGGGCGCTTGTCGGCTCGTCTGCAAGCAGAAGCTTCTGCTGCATGAGCATCACAAGAGCAAGCGCGATACGCTGGTTCATGCCGCCGCTCATTTCATACGGGCAGGAGGCGAGTATACGCTCGCAGTCGGGAAGATCCAGCTTTGAAAAAACATCGCGCACGGATGGCAAAAATGCTTCTTTTTCGTATTTGCCCTGACTTTTCAGGGTTTCGATAAACTGCTTTTTGTAGCTCCGTATTGGGTTGAACGCAGCGCCCGGCGTCTGGAATATAAAGCCCATGCCGGAGGTCGTGAGCGCACAGCGGCGCTTTTGCGAAAGCTCGTACAGGCGCTGCCCGTCAAACACAATGTCGCCGCCCGTTATAACGGGCTTGTCTAACACCCCGATCACGGACTTTAAAAGCGTGCTCTTTCCGCAGCCGGATTGCCCGACAACGCACAGCGCCTCTCCGGCTGTAAGAGAAAGATTTATGTTAGATATGGTATTGCTGCCGCCATATCCTGCGCTTAGTCCTTCGAGGGACAAAATAACGTTATCATTCATTTTGCCGCCTCCACATCGAGATAATCGCGCAAAAAATCGCCGAGGCAGTTGAATATCATGACCGTCACGACCGTCGCCCCGGCCGGGGCGAGCGTCGCCCAAGGAGCCAGCTGCATATAAGCGCGCGACTGATTTATCATGCTGCCCCACTCGGCGTGCGGCTCGGTAACGCCGATGCCGAGGAAGGAGAGCCCCGCAATGCCGATCATCATAACTCCGAGCTGAGTCGCGGCATTGACAATAAGGCTGCCGAGCATGCACGGCAGAAGATAGTGCAGCATTATTTTTATATTCGAACAGCCGGAAAGGCGCGCTGCGCTTATAAACGGTTCGTTTTTCATGGCAATTACCTGAGCGCGTGCAAGCCGTGCATAAAGCGTCCATCCCGACAGTCCCATAGCAAGCATGGCATTTATCATGCCGCCGCCGAGAATTCCGGCAACGGCTATGGCAAGCACCATCTGCGGAAACGCAAGCATGATATCGACAATGCGCATGATTATGCTGTCAACCGCGCCGCCGTACCATCCGGCGATCATGCCGAGCACGGTGCCGATAACAAATGTTACCGCAACAAGAACAACGGCCGAGAATATCGAGGTTCGCGCGCCCATGAGGACACGGGAGAAAACGCATCTGCCGTATCGGTCGGTTCCGAAGAGATATTTCGCACTCGGAGAGGCGTTCATGTTCGCGGCGTTCGTCGCGTTTGGGTCGTTCGGAACGATAAGCGGAGCGAGCAGCCCGATGAGCATCAGAACTCCGGCGAGAGTGAGAAAAACGCAGAGTCTGCGTTTTTGCTTTTTGCGTGCAGTCATAGTAAGATCCATGCGCTCACCTCACATTTGCCCGACCCGAGGGTCGAGACGGCGATAGCAGAGATCGGCTGCAAGATTTATGAGAACATATATGCAGCTTGTGAATATCACAAAGCCCTGAATTACGGGGTAGTCGCGCGCGGTGATCGAGTCCATGACGAGTTTGCCGATCCCCGGCCAGCGGAATATCGTTTCAACAACGACGCTGCCGCCCAAAAGCGAGCCGATCGAAAGTGCGACTATGGTCAGAATGGGGATCGCAGCGTTGTGCAGCACGTTTTTGAAAAGAATGATCGAGCTTTTCACACCGCGCGCCTTTGCGCCGAGAACGTAGTCGCGCCCGAGCTGTTCGAGCACCTCAGCGCGAAACTGCCTCAAAAAGCGCGAGCACATCGGTATTGCCAAAGCAAGGCAGGGGAGGATAAGCCCCTTTACGCTTTCGTCTGCAAGGACCGGCAGAAGGTCGGTCTTGACGCAGAAAAAGTACATAAGCAGCACCGAAATGAGAAAATTGGGCAGCGAATTTCCGATGAAGCTCAGAAGCTTTACGATGTTATCGAGAATGCCGTCCTTCTTAACGGCGCTTATAACGGCCAGAGGAAGCGATACTATGAGCGAAACCGCAAGGCTTGCCACGCTTAAAATAAGCGTATAACGCAGAGCATGCGTGAGCTTTCCGGCAACGGGCATGCCGTCCTTATATGATGTGCCGAGGTCACCGGTCAGCGCATTTCCGAGCCACTGCGCATAGCGAGCAAGAAAAGGCTCGTTTAAGCCCATCTCTTCGCGAGCAGCTTCCAAAGTCTCCTCGGAAACGGTTATACCCTGCGCGTTGAGTTTTTTCAGCGCAGGGTCACCGGGCGATATGTACATCAGAAGATAGGTCAGAAAGCTCAAACCTATTATTATCACTGCAAGATGCAGCAGACGTTTTAAAATTTGCTTTTTAATATTATCCACCTCTGACTGAACATCAGGAGCCTCCGGGGGGAGAAGGCTCCTGATGCAGGGGTTATTACATGTCCGTGTCAGCGTCTATGCGATAAAAATCGAAGGGGCAGTTTTCGTATATGCCGCTGACATTCTTCGCGGAAACGGTAATTTTGTTGAAAAGGCCTACGCAGCCGATGGCGTTATCGTCGATGGCGAGCTGGACGATCTCGTTTGCAAGGCGTGCGCGCTCGGCCGAGTCGGTCTCGACCTGAAGCTTAGCGATAAGTTCGTTTGCCTCATCGCTCTCAAAGCCTGCCGAGGCCCAGTAGCCGCCGGGACGAAGCACGGTATCGATGAAATAGTACGGGTCGCCGTTCTTGTCGGCTATCATGCAGTAGAGCGCAATGTCATAGTCGCCGGAGAGAATGTAGGTCGCGTCTGCGTCCTCCTGAGAGGTGAGGGAGGAGCCGACGCCGATGGCCTTGAGCTGTTCCTGAATGAGAAGCGCCAGCGAGTCGAGCGAGCGGGCCGGATAGTAGCATATGTTGAGATTGAGATCCTGTCCGTCCTTCTCATAGATGCCGTCAGAGCCGAGAGTGTATCCGGCTTCTTCAATCGCGGCCTTTGCCGCGGCCGTGTCAACGGCGGGCTTTGTGACCTTGCCGTAAGCCGTTGAGGTTCCGAAGGGGCCGACTGCTGCGGTGACTGTGCCGTTTAAGTAGGAAGCGATAGCGTCACAGTCAACGGTGAGGTTTATTGCCTTCCTGAGCTCGTCACTCAGGCGGTTCTGGTTGAGCATGTAAAACTGCAATCTTGTTGCCGGAATGTCCGTCACCGTGTACTTGTCGGGAGATGCGTCGAATATCTCCTTTGCGGCGGCTGTGACCGAGGTGTAGCAGTCAATTTCGCCGTTCTGCATTGCCATGAGCTTGGACTCATCATCCTGCATGTAGTAGAACACCGCGCCGTCAAGCTTAACGTCTCCGCCCCAGTATTTGTCGTTGCGGCTGACTTCCACAGTGCCTTCGGGCTGGAAAGACTTTACAACAAATGGGCCGGTCGCAACAGGGGCATTGTCGATATCATTAGATGCGTCAAGATCCATTATCGCCATCTCGGGAGAGGCAAGGTCATTTACGAGCGTGGGGTAAATTTCATCGGTGGTTATCGCAAATTTCTTGTCGCTGACAGCTTTGTATTCGTAGTCGGCAAACTGCGCAAAGCGCACGTTGACTTCGCCGCAGCGCTTGAGATTTGCGATGACATTCTCTGCGGTCACGGCATTGCCGTTTGAGAAGCTTATGCCGTCCTTGAGCGTAACGGTCCAGGTCAGGTTATCGTCGGAGACCTCTGCCTTTTCCGCAAGACAGGGCTGAACCGAGCTGTCATCACCCATCTTGAATAGTGCCTCTGTGATGCCGTAGATGGAGGTGTACCATCCGTAGTACTCCTTGTGCGCGTCAAGGCTGGGGTAGGCGAAGCTTTCCGCGACGTGGAGTATCTTTTCGCCGTCATCGGCAGCGCCGTTATCATTGCTGCTGCATGCGGCAAGGCTCAGCACCATGATAAGTGCGAGCATAAGTGCGGTTATTCTTTTTTTCATTGTTCCTCTCCATTTCAGAGTTATTTTACGGCTCTTATCAGAAAGCACGGAGTGGATGCGTAGTTGAGCATCTCCTCGCGGCTCCAGAGCCTGCGGCTGACGGAAGTGTCCGCGCTTACGTTTTTGAAGCCGAGGTTGAGCAGCGTCACCGCATCCCAGTGAGGGCGCGGAAGCTTACCCATCGGCAGCGTGCGCGAAATGTTTTCCATAAGCCAGCTTTCGTCGTAGCTTTCGTAGTCTTCGACTCCGGCCTGCACCGTGCAGTCTCGCTCGGCCTGCTTTTCGTTCTTTTTCTCCTCGTCGAAAAGATAGGCATACCAGTTAGAGTCGATGTTGAGCATCACGCCGCCGTCGCGCAGAACGCGCCGCCACTCGCCGTAGGCCTTCACGGGATCGGGCAGGTTCCATGTGAGGTTTCTTGTGACGATAACATCAAACTCGTTGTCGGGAAATTCGAGCGTCTGAGCGTCCATCTTGAGAAAGCGAATCTTTTCGGCAAGCTCGCCTGCGTTGGCTTTTGCCTGCTCGAGCATTCCCTCGGACAGATCGACAGCGGTCACGTCATAGCCGCGCGAGGCGAGGATTATGGCGTAAAATCCCGGACCTGTGCCGATATCCAGCACTTTGAGATACCTTCCTTCCGTCTTGGGGAAGTTCTTGATGAGCTCGTCAGCCCATTTGCTGTCCCAGCCGTCGGCGAGGTTTTTCTTGACCACCTCGGTGTACGAGCTTGCGCGGCGCGTCCAATACTGCTCAATTGTGCCTGTAAGAGTGCTCATGATTCTTGTCTCCTTGCGTTAGTGCAAACTTCTCATGTTTGAAGTTTAACATGCAAAATCACCCTCCACAAGCCGGGTGGGGGGATATAAATTTCAAAAATGAAGAGTTTTTTGCTTTACACAAATTGAGCTTTGTCATATAATTCAGTGCATAAAACGTCGAGGTGCTTACGATGGACGAAAAGCGGAGAAAAATACGGAATAAATACACGCAGCTGCTGCTTAAAAGCAAAAAAATATCCGAAGGCTATGAAAGCTCGTGGAGCACCCATTGCCGAATGTTCGGCGACTTGCTGGAGCCTGCATTTGCCGACGATGCTGCGTCGCGCCTTGAGCTTGTCGGTGCGCTCAACCTGATAAGCAGAGGGAAATACACTGCCGCGGCCAAAAAGCTCGACAGGCTTTTGGACGCATGCCGCAGCGACGCGGATTTTGCGGCGGTAAATTTCTTCACGGGTGTGTGCTGGGATAAAACCGGGATAATAGATATGGCTATTGTTTATTACGGAGAGGCCGCAAAGCGTGAACCGGAGTTTTACATGGTCTATCTCATGCTGGCAAAGTGTCTGCACGCAAAGCGTCATTACGAGGCCGCATCCGGCGCGTATGTCAAGGCGCTTGACGAGATCCTCTCACGTCCTAAAAAAGACGAGGTGCCGGCCGTCAGAGAGGAGCCGCTTCTCGGCTCGGTGCATGGGAACCTTGCAAGCTGCCTTATAATGATGCGCCGCTATGACGATGCGGAGTTTGAGCTTTACGAGGCGCAGAGGTATAACTATTCTCCGCCGCAGATGCTCGTCACATGGGCGACGCTCTATGCAGCAACGGGGCGCAAGGTCCAAGCCGCGGAAAAAATGAGCGAGCTGAAAAAATGTGCACCTGAGCTTGAAAGAGCCTCGGCGCTCGGAGTTATGGAGATAATCGAGCAGAAAAACTCGCACTTTGCGCCGCGCGCCATCGACAGCGAAAAGCTCAAAAAATTCTGGGACTGGTTCTGTGCAAATGCCGAAAGGCTGAAAGCGCTCACTTTCGGCGCGCCGTCGCCGGACATGATGAATGAGGTTTACGAGCAGGTGAGCGGAATGTTTGACGCTATTGTCGAAAAGCCGGGCTTTGAGTTCGGACGCGACGGGGCAAAGGCACGCATGAGCTTTTTCGATAATTATAATCTGACGTTTGAGCTTTGGCTTTCAAAGCTCGTGGACACGGCTCCGCGCTCGCTGCGCACAGACTGGAGCTTTTACCTTGTGCACTGAGGAGAAGACCATGATAAAGTATGTGTTTCTTGACATTGACGATACGCTGCTTGACTTCGGTAAGGCCGAGGCTGCGGCAATAAAGAAAACCTTCGACCGCATCGGCGTTCCCTCATCGCCGGAGGTCATAGCACTCTACAGCCGGATAAACGACGAGCATTGGGCGATGCTAGAACGTGGCGAGCTGACGCGCGAGCAGGTGCTTGTAAAGCGATTTGACGCGCTGTTTGCCGAGCTTGGCATAAAAAATGTGCCGAGCGAGATGGCACAGGCAAGCTATGAATATCTCCTCGGCATAGGGCATTATTTCGTTGACGGTGCGCCCGAGCTTTTGCAGGCGCTGAAGGATAAGTACGAGCTTTATATAGTCTCAAACGGCACGGCTTCCGTGCAGGACAGCCGCCTTGAGAGCGCCGGCATAGCGCCGTATTTCAAGGATATTTTCATATCCGAGCGGCTCGGCGCAGATAAGCCGACAAAGAAGTTTTTCGATATCGTGTTTTCGCGCATCGAGGGCTTTGAGCGCGATAAGGCCGTCATCGTCGGCGACAGGCTGTCATCGGATATCCTCGGCGGCATAAACGCCGGCATAAAAACCTGCTGGTTTAACCCAAAGCGCCTGCCCGGCAAAGAGAATATCCCGGCAGATCACGAGATACATGCCCTGTCCGAGCTTCCGGAATTGTTAGAAAAAATCTGAGGTCAAGTTGACCTCAGATTCTGTTTGTCGAAAAACCAATCCCATTCATCAAGCTACAGCCGGATTTCGTTCA
>OGYD01001252.1_pt1 | contig 19636 bp, 17 predicted proteins | sample 1576441 | NCBI WGS metagenome assembly OGYD01 (sample SAMEA3541537, study PRJEB24748) | human gut metagenome | biome: human gut; feature: human-associated habitat; material: faeces | place: China | collected 2012 | reverse complement strand
CGACGAGCGTAAAAAAGCGATCGACTTCTCTGACGGCTACTACAAAAGCGGCCTGCTGGTGATGGTCAAAGCCGATAATAACGACGTAAAAAGCGTGAAAGATCTCGACGGCAAAGTGGTGGCAGTGAAGAGCGGCACCGGGTCAGTTGATTACGCGAAAGCGAATATCAAAACCAAAGACCTGCGCCAGTTCCCGAACATCGACAATGCGTACATGGAACTGGGTACCGGCCGCGCTGACGCAGTGCTGCACGACACGCCAAACATCCTGTACTTCATCAAAACCGCGGGCAACGGCAAGTTCAAATCTGTGGGCGAATCTCTGGAAGCTCAGCAGTACGGTATCGCCTTCCCGAAAGGCAGCGACGACCTGCGCACGAAAGTTAACGGCGCGCTGAAAACGCTGAAAGAGAACGGCACCTATAACGAAATCTACAAAAAATGGTTCGGTACCGAGCCTAAATAATTTCACCTGAATTCAGGTTTGTAACGCCCGGTGGCGCTGCCGCTTACCGGGCCTACGTTTTTCGTTTTTCACCACGGTATACAGGAATACATCATGCAGTTTGACTGGAGCGCCATCTGGCCTGCCATTCCACTCTTGCTTGAAGGCGCTAAAATGACCCTGTGGATTTCGGTCCTGGGTCTGGTTGGCGGGTTGATTATCGGTCTTGTCGCCGGTTTCGCCCGCACCTACGGTGGCTGGATTGCAAACCACATCGCACTGGTTTTCATCGAAGTGATCCGCGGCACCCCCATTGTCGTGCAGGTCATGTTCATCTACTTCGCCCTGCCTATGGCATTCACCGACCTGCGCATCGACCCGTTCAGCGCCGCCGTCGTCACCATTATGATCAACTCGGGCGCCTACATTGCGGAAATTACCCGCGGTGCGGTACTGTCGATTCATAAAGGGTTCAGTGAAGCCGGTCTGGCATTAGGCCTTTCACGTCGCGAAACGATCCGCCACGTTATTCTGCCGCTGGCGCTGCGTCGCATGCTGCCACCGCTGGGTAACCAGTGGATCATCAGCATTAAAGATACGTCGCTGTTCATTGTTATCGGCGTGGCCGAACTGACCCGTCAGGGGCAGGAGATCATTGCTGGCAACTTCCGCGCGCTGGAAATCTGGAGTGCGGTGGCCGTTGTCTACCTGATCATTACTCTGGTTCTGAGCTTCGTTCTGCGTCGTCTTGAAAGAAGGATGAAAATCCTGTGATTGAATTTAAAAACGTTTCCAAGCACTTTGGCCCAACCCAGGTGCTGCACAATATCGATCTGAACATCAAACAGGGTGAAGTGGTGGTGATTATCGGGCCATCCGGCTCCGGTAAGTCGACCCTGCTGCGCTGCATCAACAAGCTGGAAGAGATCACCAGCGGCGATCTGATTGTCGATGGTCTGAAGGTGAATGACCCGAAAGTGGATGACCGTCTGATTCGTCAGGAAGCGGGCATGGTGTTCCAGCAGTTCTACCTGTTCCCGCACCTGACGGCGCTGGAGAACGTGATGTTTGGCCCGCTGCGCGTGCGCGGTGCCAACAAAGCGGCGGCAGAAGCGCTGGCGAAAGATCTGCTGGCGAAGGTCGGCCTCGCAGAACGCGCCCATCATTACCCTTCCGAGCTGTCCGGTGGTCAACAGCAGCGCGTGGCGATTGCCCGTGCGCTGGCGGTCAAACCGAAGCTGATGCTGTTTGATGAGCCTACGTCCGCACTCGACCCGGAGCTGCGTCACGAGGTGCTGAAGGTCATGCAGGATCTGGCGGAAGAAGGGATGACGATGGTTATCGTGACCCACGAAATCGGCTTCGCGGAGAAAGTGGCGTCCCGCCTGATCTTCATTGATAAAGGCCGTATCGCGGAAGACGGTAACCCGCAGGAATTGATTGCGAACCCGCCGAGCCCGCGTTTGCAGGAGTTCCTGCAGCACGTCTCCTGATCCCTCGCGTTACGCTAAGCCGGGCCTGCCCGGCTTTTTTACGCCAGATTGTTCCCAAAAATCCCCCTCCGCGTCCCGACTTCTATACTTATCATTTTGTTCGACATTTTCACCGGAGGACGCCGTGCCGTGGATCCTGTTGCTGTTGATTAGCCTGTTTAGTGCGCCATCGTTCGCCGTCGCGATCCCCGGTGTGACCACCGGAACAACCGCCAGCCAGCAAAATACGCCCCCTCCGGAACCGGATGTTGAACAGAAGAAAGCGGCTTACGGCGCGCTTGCCGACGTTCTTGAGAACGACACCTCCCGAAAGGAATTAATCGAGCAGTTGCGCAAAGCCGCCGCCACGCCGCCCCAGGAAACCGTTCCGACCCTCACCCCTCCGCAGGAGGAGGAGCAAAAAACGGTGCTGGAAAATGTCACCGACGTGAGCCGCCACTATGGGGAAGCGCTCTCCTCGCGCTTTGCCCAGCTCTACCGCAACCTGATTGGCTCACCGCATAAGCCGTTTAACCCACAAACGTTTACCGCCGCCGCCATGCAGTTCCTGATGCTGGCCGGTGCAGTATTCCTTTTTTACTGGCTGGTGCGCCTGTGCGCGTGGCCGCTGTACCGCAAAATGGGGCAATGGGGACGCAGAAAGAATCAGCAGAAAAGCAGCTGGCTGCACCTGCCGCTGATGATCGCCTCAGCCTTTATCATCGATTTACTGCTGCTGGCGCTGACGCTGTTCTTAGGCCAGATGCTGGCCGACAGGCTGAACGCGGGCAACAAAACCATCGCCTTCCAGCAGTCGCTTTTCCTGAATGCCTTTGCCCTGATTGAGTTCTTCAAGGCGCTGCTGCGGTTACTCTTTTGCCCTCACGTGCCGGCGCTGCGTCCCTTCTCTATTCGGGACGAGAGCGCGACATACTGGGCGCTGCGCCTGAGCGTGCTCAGCGGGCTGATTGGCTACGGTCTGCTGGTTGCCGTGCCGATCATCTCCAACCAGGTGAACGTCCAGTTTGGCGCGCTGGCAAACGTCATTATCATGCTCTGCATTACCGTCTGGTCGCTGTACCTTATCTTCCACAATAAAAAGACCATCACCGAGAGCCTGCTGCATCTGGCCGATCGTTCCCTCTCGTTCTTCAGCCTGTTTATTCGCGCATTCGCCCTGGTGTGGCACTGGCTGGCAAGCGCCTACTTCATCGTATTGTGCTTCTTCTCGCTGTTCGACCCGGGAAACAGCCTGAAATTTATGATGGGGGCGACGTTCAAAAGCCTGGCGATTATCGGCATTGCGGCGTTTGTGTCGGGGCTGTTGTCGCGCTGGATCTCGAAAACCATCACCCTGTCGCCGCAGGTACAGCGTAATTACCCGGAACTGCAAAAACGGGTGAACGGCTGGATGTCGGTATCCCTCAAGGTGGCGCGCATTCTCACCGTCTGCGTGGCGATCATGCTGCTCCTTAACGCGTGGAGCCTGTTTGATTTCTGGAACTGGCTGCATAACGGCGCAGGTGAAAAAACGGTCGACATTCTGATTCGCATCGCGCTGATTTTGTTCTTCTCTGCCGTCGGCTGGACGCTGCTGGCGAGCCTCATCGAGAACCGTCTGGTGTCGGATATTCACGGCAGGCCCCTGCCCAGCGCGCGGGCCCGCACCTTGCTGACGCTGTTCCGCAACGCGCTGGCGGTCATCATCAGTACCATCACCATCATGATTGTGCTGTCAGAAATCGGGGTGAATATCGCCCCGCTGCTGGCCGGTGCAGGTGCCCTGGGGCTGGCGATCTCCTTCGGGTCGCAAACGCTGGTGAAGGATATTATTACCGGCATCTTTATCCAGTTTGAGAACGGGATGAACACGGGCGATCTGGTGACCATCGGGCCGCTGACCGGCACGGTGGAGCGGATGTCGATTCGCTCGGTGGGCGTGCGTCAGGATACCGGGGCGTACCACATCATCCCCTGGTCTTCGATCACCACCTTTGCCAACTTTGTGCGCGGCATTGGTTCCGTGGTGGCGAACTACGATGTGGATCGTCATGAGGATGCCGATAAAGCGAAGCAGGCGCTGCGCGATGCGGTAGAAGAGCTGATGCAGATGGAGGATATTCGCGGGCTGGTGATTGGCGAGCCGTCATTTGCCGGCATTGTCGGGCTGACGAACACGGCCTTTACCCTGCGCGTGTCGTTCACCACCCAGCCGCTGAAGCAGTGGACGGTGCGCTTTGCGCTCGACAGCATGGTGAAAAAGCACTTCGATCTGGCGAACGTGCGGATGCCGGTACAGACGTATCAGGTCCTGCCGCCGCCCGCAGCGCCGCTCCCTCCGCAGGAGCCGACGCTGTAGCCGGGTTGCCGGGTGGCGGCTTCGCCTGACCCGGCCTGCGACGCAGCGCTATTTGCGGCGTTTGTTATCGTCCATAAATGACCAGGCGATAAAGCGGCTTTGCTTCTGGCCCTGCGCCATCTCTTTTTTCACTACTTTCACCGCGCCCGCTTCGGTGAGCGCGCGGTAAAGTGGCGGCAGGTTATCTCCGCGGGAAACCAGCGTCGTAAACCACTTCACCTGACGGCCAAACTGTTTGCTTTCCGCAATCATACGCAGGATAAAGGCCACCTCGCCGCCTTCACACCACAGCTCCTGCTGCTGACCGCCGAAGTTCAGCGCGGCGTCTTCAGCCTGACCCAGGTTGCGGCGCTTGCGCTCGCTGCCCGCGCGGGCCGCTGCCGCCGAATCGTGGAACGGCGGGTTGCACATCGTGGCGTCATAGGTTTCATTTTTATGAATAATGCCGTTGAAGATTGAGGCGGCCTCTTTCTGACGACGCAGGCGAATGGCGCGGCTTAATCCCGGGTTCGCGTTGATAATCGCCTGGGCGCTGGCGAAGGCCTCGGCACCGATTTCGCTTCCGGTAAAGCGCCAGTGATACTCATGCGCGCCGATCAGCGGGTAAATCAGGTTCGCCCCGGTGCCGATATCCAGCACGGTCGCCTGCTGAGGAATAATGCCATCACGGTCTTCAGCCAGAAGATCGGCAAGGTGATGAAGGTAATCCGCGCGGCCCGGAACGGGTGGGCAGAGAAAGCCTTCCGGAATATCCCAGTTCGCCACACCGTAGTAATGTGCGAGCAGCGCTTTGTTCAACATTTTAACCGCCTGGGGGTCAGCAAAGTTGACCGAAGGTTCACCCGCGGGGGTCTGGACAATATAGTCCTTTAACGGCGGGCAGCTCAGGCATAACGCATTCATGTCGTAGCGGCTGCGGTGGCGGTTTCGTGGGTGCAATCCCGGCTTTTGGGAAGTCATGGCGTTCTCCTTTAAACAGCGGCGTAAGATACCCTTTGCTGGCCCAACGGTAAATCTTTCTCTGCGGCGCTGAAAAAGCCGCCATAAATCAAACACCTTTATGTCTATGATCTGTCAGCGTAATGTCAATTTTTATCGTTCAAAAAATAAGCAGATCATCATCAAATATTTGCGCTAAGTCATACTCGTCAGGCTTCTAAACTTAAGGGGAATCACCTGTTGTTTCCTCATGAGGATGTGATTATGAAAAAGTACCTGACCCTTGTTGTTATCGCCGCCGCCCTGACGACCGCGTCATTTTCTGCGATGGCCGTTCAGTCGCTGACCCAGAGTACCGACACCAGCCAGCTTCAGCCTGCAGGCACCGTCTCCGTAAGCCGCGCAAGTAACCTGGACGATCTGCAGAATAAACTGGCGGAAAAAGCTCGCCAGGAAGGTGCAAAAGGCTTCGTGGTGAATTCCGCTGGCGGAGATAACCATATGTACGGCACAGCGACCATCTATAAATAATCTGCCCCACCCCATGACTGCATCTGCCTGCCAGATGCAGTTTGCTCTCTTCCTCGCCTTGATTGTTCATTTTTTAACCCCACATTAAAAGCAGGGCATAACACCATTTCAGGAGGATGCTATGGCTTCCGGTTGGGCGAATGATGACGCCGTAAACGATCAGATCAACAGTACGATTGAAGATGCGGTTGCGCGCGCTCGCGGTGAAATCCCGCGCGGCGAAAGCCTGGAGGAGTGCGAAGAGTGTGGAGAACCGATCCCGGAGGCGCGGCGAAAAGCCATTCCAGGCGTAAGGTTATGCATTACATGTCAGCAGAATAAAGATTCAAAAAATGCTTCACATTCAGGTTATAATCGCAGAGGTTCGAAAGACAGCCAGTTACGTTGACTTTCCTTTACCTAAGTTAACCGCCGGGGCGCTTACCTTTACGCTCACGATTTTTAGCGAACCGCGTAGCAAAATGTGCCCTTCATTTTTGTTCTGTAAAGCGCATCCACAAGAAGTGTAAAGCGCCACTTTGAATTTATTAGTAATCAATAAGTTATTTGTCATTCAATTTTTTTGATTGACCAAGTCAATTCTCTTCGATTTTATCTCTCAAGAAAAAACGTGATACTCATCACATCGACGGAACATCGTCCCCTTAACAGAAACACCTGCGAGAGATTACTTATGAAAACCATCAAATATGCTGTAGCTGCTGTTGCCCTGTCCGCTCTGTCTTTCGGCGCTTTCGCCGTAGAGCCAGTCTCTTCTGCTCAGGCACAGAACATGAACAAAGTCGGTGTGGTGAGTGCTGATGGCGCGACCACCCTGGACGGTCTGGAAGCCAAACTGGCTGAGAAAGCGGCTGCTGCCGGTGCAAGCGGATACACCATTACCTCCGCTAACGGCAATAACAAGCTGAGCGGTACCGCGGTTATCTACAAATAATCGCCTGAATGAATGCTGTCCCCTCGCCAAACCCTCTGGTGAGCTGCTCCAACCCTCATTGACCCTGTTGTTTGTTACCCTTGCTTGCCCGTCCGCCACTGGACGGGCTTTTTTTTGCCTAAAACGCCGCGTCCACGCGTTTGAGACCGGCCTCGACCGTATCAACTTCCCCGGTTGCCAGCAGGCAGCAGGCCATCTGCAGCTTAATGGACTGCGGCACAGGCACGTTTCCGGCGAGGCACTGTTCAATCCAGTGCGCGGTGGTGTGCGGGTCTTTCGCTTCAGGGAGAATGACGTCCGTATTCTCTTCCCCGCGCGCCAGAACAGCGCGCGTACCGGCAGAATCGATCAGCATCAGCTGAGGGCAGCGCAGTGGATTGGCATACACCTCACCTTCTGTACCGTGCATCAGCAGCGCCCTGCCGCCAATCTCCTCAAAAAATTTCCCGACACGCCCCACGTATTCCGGGTGCGATACGCTGGAAAGGCGCAATGCGGCATCTTCTGCAAACGGCGTCGCCAGCTTCGCCAGGGTGTGGGCGCTGTTGCGCACGCCCATCCGCCAGCGCATATCCAGCTGCTTTTCCAGCGGCGGGCACAGGGCTCCGACGGGGATGCAAACCGGCTGATGGCCATCCAGCTTCGCCTGCGCCTGTCCTGCATGACGCGTTGGCTCAATCCCCAACATGCCGAAAATGGTCTCCGTCAACACGCGGGTGGGATCTTCGCTGACCCCGTGAACCACCACCGGGAACCCCAGCTTATGCAATAAGATCGCCAGCAGCGGAGTGAGGTTTGCCTGCTTGCGCGCGCCGTTATAGCTCGGGATGACAATCGGCATCGGTTTTGCCACCGGCGGCGTCAGGCGCAGCGTTTGCGCCTGCATCGCCTCGTAAAAACCGCGCATCTCCGCTTCGCCTTCGCCTTTGATACGCAGCGCAATCAGGATGCCGCCCATCTCCAGGTCAGGTACCTCGCCATCGAGCATTCGGGTATACAGGGCGCGAGCAGTTTCATGGTCCAGATCGCGGGCGTGGTTTTTGCCCCTGCCTACCTCTTTGATAATCTTGCGATAATCCACGACATCTCTCCTGAAAATATCCTTCTGGTAACAATATAGCCCTGTTAAACGTTCGGACGTTAGTTTTTTTCTACATCATCAACGTTCTGTTTTTAAGGATAAAAATGAAACTCAAGCATTATTTCAATTATTTGTGATTCCTGCAGAAGATTCTTAATGCATCATTATTTGTTTAAATAACCAGCGGAAAGTCATTAAGGGTCAACGGTGAAAACGTCCAGGCAACGCTCTCACCAGAAACATATCAGGATTTGTTATGAACAAGGTTGCTTTAGGTTTAATCATCGCCGCAGCGGTGGGATGTTCTGCATCCACGTTTGCGGCAACAAACGGTGAAGGTCAGATCAATTTCACCGGTGAAATTATCGATTCTGCTTGTCAGGTCGTGAATGGATTAAGTAATCCATTAAATGTTCAGCTGGGAAAAGTGTCTAAAACGGTATTTACCGGCGCTGGCTCTACCAGCACATTAACGAAGTTTGATATTCAGTTAACGAATTGTCCTGACACGGTCACCTCCGCAGCCATTAATTTCGGCGGTACGCCAGATGCGAATAACAACGCTACGCTGGCCTTAACGCCAGATAGCGATGCGGCGACCGGTGTGGCGATTCAGCTGGTTGATGCCTCAGAGCAGCCTGTCAGCCTGTATACGCCATCGCAGCAGTATCAATTAACCTCCGGTACGGCGGTTAACGATCTGGAATTTGGTGCCCGTTATATCCAAACCGGCGCTGCGATCACCGCAGGCCCTGCTAACTCTGTATCGACCTTCACCGTTATTTATAACTGATCTTATCAATCCTGAGATATTAATGCTTTTGCGGGCATTAATATCTCATCTATTTATTGAGAAATCTGTATGCGCCACGGTTATTTACTGAGCACGCTTTTACTGGTAGCCGCCACTGCACATGCGGGCGTCATTATTAATGGCACCCGTCTGGTCTACCAGGGAGATAAAAAGGAATCATCTCTTGGTCTTTCAAATCCAGATGCGACGGATTATCTGGTGCAGTCCTGGGTTGATTCCGGCGGTAAAAACCTGGCCAAAGCCCCGTTCCTCATCACCCCGCCGCTTTTCCGTCTGGATGCGAAAGAAGATAACGTTCTGCGCGTGGTACGTACGGGCGGAAATTTGCCTGAAGACAGGGAATCCCTGTACTGGTTGAATATTAAAGCGATCCCTTCCTCAAAGCAGGTGGAAGGCGTGAATACGCTGCAAATTGCGATTAATACCCGTATTAAATTGCTGTATCGCCCGTCTGCGGTAAAAGGCAGACCAGAAGACGTGGCCGATAAGCTTGAATGGCGTCGCGAAGGTAACGAGCTGGTGGTGAATAACCCCACGCCGTTTTATATGAATTTCCAGGCGGTCACCCTGAATGGTCAGAAAGTGACGAAAGCGACCTGGGCCGTTCCAAAAACAGAAACGCATTTTGCCATACCGGGTAATGTCAGAGGCTCGAACGTGACGTATTCCATTATTACTGATTACGGCAGCATCAGCCATACCTGGTCGAAATCCGTTCATTAATACTTTTCCCCGGTAATAAAATAATCATGTACAGCCATAAAAAGCCGTTCACCTGCCGATTTTCGTCATTGCTGGTCATTCTTTTTGGCCTGGCGATGGCGATCTTTGCGCATCAGGTTATGGCTGATGATTATTTTAACCCTGCCCTGCTGGATATTGATAATCCCCAGCAGGGAAAAACCGATTTATCCGTCTATGAAAAAGGCCCAGGCCAGGCGCCGGGTAAATATCAGGTTACGGTGTTTATCAATAATAATAAAATTGATACCCGCGATGTCACCTTTACGCTGCAGAAAGACGATCAGGACAACAGCACGCTGCAACCTTGCTTTACCGTGGACGATTTAAAAAGCCTCGGGATCAAAACCCAAAAATATCCGCAGCTGAAAGCCAAAGGCCAGTGCGCCGATTTACACGCCATCCCTGCGGCATCCGCGACCTTCCGCGTTCGCAACCAGCAACTGCTGCTGAGCATTCCCCAGTCGGCGCTCGGTCAGGTGCCTCGCGGCTACATTGACCCAAAAGAGTTTGACGAAGGAATTAACGCGGGCCTGCTTAACTACAGTGCAAATGCCAGCCAAAGCCATGCGCGCCAGCCGGGTGAACAGGATAACAGCAGCCAGTACGTTAACCTGCGTCCGGGTTTGAACATTGGCGCATGGCGCATTCGCAACTATTCCACCTGGAATCGCAGCACCACGGGTAACGAGGAGGACCAAAAATTCACCTCCGTATATACCTACGCGCAACGCGATATTGTGGCGATGAAAAGCGACCTCACCGTCGGCCAGAGTTCCTCGCCTTCCGACGTTTTTGACAGCGTACCCTACACCGGCGTGGAGCTGAAATCCGATAACGACATGCTGCCGGACAGTGAAAAAGGCTACGCCCCCATTATTCGCGGCACCGCCCACAGTAACGCGCAGGTGGTGGTACGCCAGAACGGTTACATCATTTATCAGAACACGGTCGCCCCCGGCGCGTTCGAAATTAACGATCTCTACCCCACCGGCAGCAGCGGCGATCTCCAGGTCACCGTGAAAGAGACCGACGGCAGCGAAAGCCATTTCGTCGTGCCGTTTGCCTCCGTGCCGGTATTGCAGCGTGAAAAAAATCTGCGCTACAGCGTGACTGCCGGACGCTACCGTTCTTATGACAACGACGTCGAGAAGACCCCGTTTGCCCAGGGCAGCGCCATCTACGGTTTACCCTACGGTTTCACCGCCTACGGTGGCGTGCAGCAGAGCAGCCATTACCAGTCTCAGGCGGCTGGCGTCGGGAAAAACATGGGCGATTTAGGCGCCTTTTCCCTTGACGTGACCCGCGCGAAGGCCCTGTTGAAAAAACAGCAGGCCAGCAAAGGCCAGTCGTGGCGCGTGCGCTATAGCAAAGATATCGCCCGGTCAGGCACCAACTTCTCGCTGGCCGGCTATCGCTATAACAGCAAAGGGTTTTACACCCTTGAAGACACCATGGAGTCATATACCCGCTCCGACGACTGGTCTGCACCGCAGCAGCGCCGCGCCCGAACCGAAGCCACCATCGACCAGACGCTGCCGGAAGGCTGGGGATCCGTCACCCTGAGCATGGTGAAAGAGACGTACTGGAGTCAGAGCCAGAACATGACCTCGATGAGCGTCAGCTACAACAATAGCTGGCACGGGGTGAGCTACAGCCTCAGCTACAGCATGAACAAAAACACCCAGGACAGCGATGAAGACGGTAACGAGGTGACAAACGACAACCAGTTCTCGCTGAGCGTCTCGGTGCCGCTGGACCGCTGGATGCATAACACCTGGGCCACCTACAACCTGAACAACACCAAAGACGGCACGACGCAGAACATCGGCCTGAACGGCACGGCGCTGAAAGAGGACAACCTGAACTGGAACATCCAGGAAGGGCTGAGCAGCACCGGCAGCGGTAACTCCACCAGCATCAACGCCGATTATAAAGCGACCTATGGTGAAGTGAGCGCAGGCGTCAGTCAGGATAAATATCAGCAGACCGTGAACGTCGGTTTGCAGGGCGGCGTGGTTGCCCATGCGAACGGAATAACCCTGAGCCAGCCGCTCGGTGACACCATCGCGCTGGTGAAAGCGCCGGGCACGCACGGAACCCATATCACGAACCAGACGGGCGTCGAGACCGACTTCCGCGGCTACACCGTCGTGCCGTTTGTTACCGCGTATCGCCACAACACCATCGCGCTGGATACCGAAACGCTACCGGACAACGCCGACGTCACCCACGCGGCGCAGATCGTGACGCCAACCCGCGGGGCCGTGGTGCGCGCCAGCTTTAACACCCGCGTGGGTAACCGCGTCCTGATGACGCTTACGCAAAAGGGTAAACCGCTGCCCTTCGGCGCAACGGTCACCACCGAGGATAAGGACAGCGAATTTATTGTCGGGAATGACGGCCAGACCTACCTCTCTGGTCTGCCGCAGCAAGGGCATCTCAACGTTTCCTGGGGACAGGGGGCGAACGAGCACTGCGTCGCTGACTATGCGCTAACGGATGAGAAAGAGAAAACCAGTATCATTAACGCTGCCGCGCAGTGTCACTGATCCACCGTTCAGGCTAACGATTATGCAAATGATTAAACAGTGCTTTTTCTTACTGGTTCTGGGAACCGCCGCGTTATTTATGCCGCATGCGAAGGCGACCTGTACTACGCCAGACCTGCCGAAAATGATCAACGTGGCCTCTATCTCCGTTCCCACGACGCTGGCCGTTGGCGAAACGATCCCGGGTACAGAGCAAATCGCCCATATCGCCGGTAATTGTGACAATGCGGAAGATAAGGGGCTGGAAATTGTCTCTTGTTACTACGGCACTGGGGCTGAGATTCCAGGCCTGAAAGGTGTCTACGATTCGGGAGTTCCTGGGATCGGTGTGGCCCTGATGAACGATCAGGGGCAGCGCATCAGCGGAGCCGGAGGCGTTAACTGCATTTCCACAGGAACGCCGTTGGGTTATGTTTCCAGCGATGGCAAACAGACCTTTAATTTCGACGTTACGCTGGAGTTGGTCAAAACCAGCGATACCGTAGCGTCAGGCACGCTGAATCAAAGTCAGACCCGTTTTGGGATCGGGGTTTATCACCACGAAGGGCTGGGCGATCCCAACACCATCTCCTATGCTGGCAACGTTATTCTGAAAGAGGTCACCTGCTCCGTCCTGCCGAAAAACCTGACGGTCAATCTGGGGGATTTCCCGGTCAGCGATTTTATCAGCGTGGGGATGCTCTCTTCCCCGGCACGAAACTTTGACGTCACGGTGAACTGCAACAGCACCGTACAGCCTGAAGTGAAAATTACCAGCTCAAACGGCTATGAAACGGCCTTCGAAGGGGTGCTGAAACTCACGCAGCAGACCGGCGTCGCGACGGGCGTCGGTGTCCGAATGCTGTTCGACGACAATATTGCCACCTTTGATACCTACGTTAACACCCGAAGCGAAGCCATTGCCAACGAAACGCTGACCATACCGTTTGAGGTGCGCTACGAGCAGGTCAGCGACGTGGTCACTCCCGGTCCGGCCAACACCGTTGCCACCATCACGCTTGCTTATAAGTAACTGACATGAAGAAGATAATTGCGTTTCTGGCGCTGGGGCTGATCGCCCAGGCACACGCCGAAGATATTCAGATCCAGATGACGGGCAACATTTACGCCAATACCTGCATCATCGACAGCGCCAGCCGGAACCTGACGGTGGATTTAGGTCAGGCGGCATCCGGTGATTTTAAAGACGTGGGCGATACCGGCGAGTGGAAAGACTTTTCCCTGTCAGTATCCCACTGCCCGCCAAGCCTCGCGCTTGCCACCGCCTACTTCTACGGCCAGGCGGACAGCACGCATCCCACTAAATTCGCCAATATCGGCAGCGCAAAGGGGCTGGCGCTGGAGCTGGCAGACCGGCAGGACAATATTCTCATCGCTCCGCAGGCGAGCTTTAACGCGGTGATTAATCAAAACGATCACACGGCCACCTTCCCACTCGCCGCACGCTACTACGCCACCTCCATGCCGGTGAGCGCAGGGACGTTCAGCAGCGTGGTGCAGGTGACCTTCACTTACCAGTAGGACCGCGCCCCTTAGCACGGATGCTTTTCCTGCGCCCGGCGGTCAGTGTTGCCGGGCGTTTTTTTACCTCGGGGACCTCTGGCTGTTCAATCGGAAAGATCGGCAGCGCGTTTAACAACCGTTGGCCGTAATTTTTAGTGAGCAGACGCTTGTCATAAATCACCACCTCCCCCCAGCAGCCGTGGCTACGGATCAGACGCCCGACCTGCTGAATAAGGTTAAACGACGCCGCAGGTAAACTCTGCACCTCAAACGGATAACGGTTGAGGCTCTTCAGCCACTCGCCCTCGGTGATGACGACCGGGCTGTCGATGGGCGGGAAGGCAATTTTATGAATATGCACCTGCGTCAGGTAATCGCCCTTCAAATCCAGACCTTCCGCGAAGGACTGCAATCCCACCAGCACGCTGCGCTCGCCGTTATCGATGCGCTTGCGATGGGTTTCCACCAGCCGGTAACGGGGCTGGTCGCCCTGGACCAGCAGAAGCAGGCGCAGGTCGGTCACATGTTCCAGAAAACGCTGCATCGCCCGTCCGCTGGCAAACAGCACCAGCATGCCGGGGTACTTCCTGCTCTCAACCTGTTCGCGGAAGTAGGCCGCCATTTCCGCAATGTGCTGCTCTTCGTTGTCGATAAGCGGCTCATACTTCATGCGCGGGATCACCAGCTTCCCCTGCTCGCAGTGGTTAAACGGCGAGTCCAGCGCGACAAAACGATCGCCCGCTTTCTCTTTCAGGCCGCTCATCTCCTGCAGCCGCGAGAAGCTGTTCAGGGAGCGCAGCGTGGCGGAGGTCACGACCACGTGCGGCACGCTGCGCCAGATGAGCTTTTCCAGCTGATCGGCCACGCGGATGCCCACGCAGTGGAAAAACAGGTGGACCTGGCCGTCGCGCACTTCACGCGTGGCCCATTTGGTGACCGGCGCGCCCGACGCCTGTGCCATCGAGGCCAGCCGCCAGAGCTTGCTCTGGGCTTCGAACATGCCGAGCGCACGGTTCATTTGCAGCAGAATGCGGTGCAGGCGAACAACGTCATGGGTGCCGGTTTTCTCGCTGAGATCGTTTAAGAACATCTCCGCCAGCCCGCGCAGCTTTTCCAGATGCTTCGCCAGCTGCTGGCAAATCTCCATCACCTCGTCCGGCAGTTCGCCCATCGCAAAGCGGTGTTCCGCCTCCTGGGCTGCGGGAAGATAAAGATTCAGGATGTTGTTCAGAGACGAGATAAGGCTGTAAACCTCTTCGCAGTGATCGCTCAGACGCTCCGGCACCGCCAGCGGCGGCGTGGTTTTCGGCCGGAACTGCTCCATGCAGGTGGCGACAAGCTTGCAGAAGAGATCCAGCTGCAGGCGGAACCAGGGCGCGGTAATTTCTGCGCTCATCTCCAGCGCGTCGCGCGCCACGTCGGGCAGATGGTGGCCTTCGTCGAGCACCAGCAGCAGGTTTTTCGGCTCCGGCAGCACCGCTTCGCTCTCCAGCGCCGCCATCACCAGCGCGTGGTTAGCCACCACCACTTCGGCTTCCTGAATTTCGCGCCGCGCGACGAAGAACGGGCATTCGCGGTAGTAGTGACAGTTGCGGTTCAGACAGCTGGCCTTGTCGGTGCTGAGCCTGCGCCACAGATCGTCGCTGATGGCTTTATCGGTGTGATCGCGCAGGCCGTCCCATTTATAGCCATCAAGATCGCCTTTCAGCGTTGCGCAGAGCTCCTGCTCGGCTTTGTTGTTGGGCGTGAGATCGTCGTCGAGGAACGCCAGCAGATCCTGTTGCGACGCCTCGCTGCTGGCAAGCCCTGCCAGGTTACGCGGGCAGACGTAGCGCCCGCGGCCAAAGGCGGCCGTAAACCGCAGGTCGGGGATGATTTTGCGCAGCAGCGGCAAATCTTTGCTGAAAATCTGGTCCTGCAAGGCCACGTTGGCGGTGCTGACCACCAGCGTTTTGTCCTCCTCCCGCGCGATGGCGATGCCGGGAATGAGATACGACAGGGTTTTCCCGACGCCGGTCGGGGCTTCAATCGCCAGATGTCGCCCGTCGTCCCCGGCGAGCGTTTTTGCCACGTCGGCAATCATCTGCCGCTGCGGCGCTCGGGGGATAAAATCGGGGATCTGCTGCTGTAGCGCCTTATACCAGGCGCCTATTTGCGCTTTCAGCGCCGCGGTTAAAGCCATTGGAAAACCTGAAATACTGTATAAACAGCCACTATTGTGGCACTTTCTCTTCGCTGCCGCAAAAAGAAAAGCCCGGCTTTACGACCGGGCTTCCAGATTACTGCGGGTTAGCAGGCTTGCGCGGGCGGCGTCGGCGCTGCCCTTCGCCTGCCGGCTTGCCTTCGCCGCTGCGCCACGGATTGTCACCGGCCGGTTTGCTGTCGTTGCCACGACGCGGCGGTTTGCCCGCTGTCTTCGGCGCGCCGCCTTCGGCACGACGCGGCTGCTGGCCGCGACCACCGCCGCCCTGACCGCGACCGCCCTGACGACCGTTCTGAATCGGCTCGGCTTTGATCGACGGATCCACTTCATAGCCCGGGGTTTCGATGCGCGGGATCTCTTTCTTCAGCAGGCGTTCGATGTCGCGCAGGAGCTTATGTTCATCCACGCACACCAGAGAGAGCGCTTCACCGGTGGCCGCCGCACGACCGGTACGGCCGATACGGTGCACGTAGTCTTCCGGCACGTTTGGCAGCTCGTAGTTCACCACGTGCGGCAGCTCTTCAATGTCGAGGCCACGGGCGGCGATGTCGGTCGCCACCAGCACGCGGATGTCGCCAGACTTGAAGTCCGCCAGCGCACGGGTACGCGCCCCCTGGCTCTTGTTGCCGTGGATCGCCGCGCTGCGGATGCCGTCTTTGTTCAGCTGTTCCGCCAGGTGGTTCGCGCCGTGCTTGGTGCGGGTAAAGACCAGCACCTGCTGCCAGTTACCCTGGCCGATCATCTGGGAGAGCAGTTCGCGCTTGCGCTTTTTATCCACAAAGTGAACGTGCTGCGTCACCTGCTCAGAGGCGGTGTTGCGGCGCGCCACTTCCACTTCCAGCGGGTTATGCAGCAGCTTTTCCGCCAGCGCCTTGATCTCGTCGGAGAAGGTCGCGGAGAAGAGCAGGTTCTGACGACGCGGCGGCAGCTTGGCCAGCACGCGGCGAATATCGTGAATAAAGCCCATGTCGAGCATGCGGTCGGCTTCGTCCAGTACCAGAATTTCGATGTTATCCAGCTTCACCGCGTTCTGGTGTTCCAGATCCAGCAGACGGCCCGGCGTTGCTATGAGCACGTCCACGCCGCCGCGCAGCTTCATCATCTGCGGGTTGATGCTGACCCCGCCGAACACCACCAGCGAGCGAATGTTGAGATAGCGGCTGTAGTCACGCACGTTCTCACCAATCTGCGCGGCCAGCTCGCGGGTTGGGGTGAGGATCAGCGCACGAACCGGACGACGGCCTTTGGCGTGCGGCTGATTTTTTACCAGCAGCTCTAACAGCGGCAGCGTAAAGCCCGCGGTTTTACCGGTGCCGGTCTGGGCGCTGGCCATCAGGTCACGGCCCTGAAGAACGGCAGGAATAGCCTGCTGCTGGATTGGGGTTGGCTCAACGTAGCCCTGCTCTGCGATCGCGCGCAGAATTTCCGGGTTCAGGCCAAGGGAATCAAAAGACATAAAAACTCCGAACCGCCCCGACCATCACAGGTGTAGTTTTCAGGGAGATATAACAATTGAGAGGACAAAAACCACAATGTCGCGAAGGGGCGGAGTGTAGCAGCTTTTGTGACGTGGCGCATAAAATATCCCTCCGCGTTCCCTCGACGGGGATGCGAATCAGGCATAATCTTAATCAATCGATTGATTAATTTTTAATGCCGCCATGAATACAACACCCACAACAACCAAAGGTGAACAGGCCAAAAACCAGCTTATTGCCGCCGCGCTGGCGCAGTTTGGCGAGTACGGGCTGCACGCGACCACCCGGGATATCGCGGCGCTGGCGGGGCAGAACATTGCGGCGATTACCTACTATTTTGGCTCAAAAGAGGATTTATATCTCGCCTGCGCCGAGTGGATCGCCGATTTTATCGGCACGCAGTTTCACCCGCACGTCGAGGAGGCCCCCGCGCTGCTCGGCCAGCCGTCGCCCGATCGCGAGGCCATCCGCCAGCTGATCCTGAGTGCCTGCCACAACATGATCCGCGTGCTGACGCACGACGATACGCTCAACCTGAGCAAGTTTATCTCCCGCGAGCAGCTCTCCCCCACTGCCGCCTACCAGCGGGTACACGATCGGGTGATTGCCCCGATGCATACCCACCTGACTCGGCTGATCGCCGCCTATACCGGGCGGGATGCCGGCGATACCGCGACAATTTTGCATACCCACGCCCTGCTGGGTGAAATCCTGGCCTTCCGTCTGGGCCGGGAAACCATCCTGTTACGCACCGGCTGGACACAATTTGATGAGGATAAAGCCGCGCAGATCGGTGAGGTGATCGCCTGTCATCTCGATCTGATCCTGCAAGGCTTAACGCAAAGGAGCCTGAAGTCATGAAAAAACCTGTCGCCATCATTCTGGTGGTTGTTGTTTTGCTTGCCGCGGGCGTCGGTGGATGGCTGTGGTACCAGAGCCATCAGGATAAAGGCCTGACGCTGTACGGTAACGTGGATATTCGCACGGTGAACATGAGCTTCCGCGTCGGCGGACGTCTCGCCTCGCTGAACGTGGACGAAGGCGATGCCATTAAAAGCGGGCAGACGCTGGGGATGCTGGACAAAGCGCCCTATGAGAACGCGCTGCTGCAGGCCAAAGCGGGCGTCTCCGTTGCGCAGGCGCAGTATGACCTGATGCTGGCCGGCTATCGCGACGAAGAGATCGCCCAGGCCGCTGCCGCCGTCAAACAGGCACAGGCGGCCTATGACTACGCGCAGAACTTCTACGCCCGCCAGCAGGGGCTGTGGAAAAGCCGCACCATTTCCGCAAATGACCTGGAAAATGCGCGCTCCTCCCGCGACCAGGCGCAGGCAACCCTGAAGTCCGCGCAGGATAAATTAAGCCAGTACCACACCGGTAACCGTCCGCAGGATATCGCCCAGGCGAAAGCCAGCCTTGAACAGGCGCAGGCCCAGCTGGCGCAGGCAGAGCTGGATCTGCACGACACCACGCTCATCGCACCGTCAGACGGCACGCTGATGACCCGCGCCGTGGAGCCGGGCAGCATGCTCAGCGCGGGCAGCACCGTGTTAACCCTCTCCCTGACCCGCCCGGTCTGGGTACGTGCCTACATTGATGAGCCCAATCTCGGCCAGATGCAGCCGGGCCGCGAGCTGCTGCTCTATACCGACGGTCGCCCGGACAAGCCGTATCACGGCAAGGTGGGCTTTGTCTCCCCTACCGCCGAATTCACGCCGAAAACGGTAGAAACGCCGGACCTGCGTACCGACCTGGTGTATCGCCTGCGCATCATCGTGACCGATGCGGACGACGCCCTGCGCCAGGGCATGCCCGTCACCGTAAAAGTGAACAGCGGGGAACGACATGAATGACGCGGTTATTCAGCTCAACAGTCTGGTTAAACGCTTTAAGGGGATGGATAAGCCTGCGGTCGCGCCGCTGAACTGCACCATCCGGAAAGGCTACGTGACCGGGCTGGTCGGTCCGGACGCACGCTCATATACTATCCAAGAGAGAAAATGGCCCTGCTTGATGAACAGGGCAAGATAGACAGTGACTGGTATGCTATGACGTTAAATCAGCTTATACTTGTCGCAAAGCTGCTCTCATCAAAGTACACCAGGTCGAAGGTCAGAAAGGCTCTGCCTGAGGAATATGCGTACATTATCGATGAGCTTTTGCATGCGCAGGAGGATGAGGATGCAAATCAGGTCAGATATCACAAGCAGATATTAAAGACTATAATTGATTTAGAGGATGCGGATGAGTTTATAATCGCTTTGTCTGCACTGATTAAGAGGCTTGCTGTTGACCATCTGCACATTGTGGGAGATGTATTTGACAGAGGAGGAAGCGCGGATAAGATTCTCGATCTGCTTTATGATTATCATTCGCTTGATATCGAGTGGGGCAATCACGACATTCTCTGGATGGGTGCGGCATGTGGCAATGATGCATGTATATGCAATGTCATCCGCAACAATCTTAAATACAACAATGTGGAAATTCTTGAGAATGCCTACGGAATAAGCTTACGACAGCTAATGCTGTTTGGCATGAAAACATATGGTATAGAGGATGGAATTGAGGCTGCAAGGGCGGC
>OGYD01001243.1_pt1 | contig 19762 bp, 17 predicted proteins | sample 1576441 | NCBI WGS metagenome assembly OGYD01 (sample SAMEA3541537, study PRJEB24748) | human gut metagenome | biome: human gut; feature: human-associated habitat; material: faeces | place: China | collected 2012 | reverse complement strand
AAATTCATCCACTGCTTAACGGGTCCTTTGCCGTGACCATCGTAGGAATTTGTGCATTTGCAGTTATAGTTTATATCGCAAAATGGCTTGATATACAACCTATTCGAGTGCCAGTAAATTCTGTATCAAAATATTCGTATCCTATTTTCTTAGTTCACCATGTTTTGATTTCACAGGTATTCACAATTGTTGACTGTACTGCTTTGTCACACTTCGACGGTTATCTACTATTTTTTGTAGATTTCATGATAATCATGACATTGTCAATTGCACTGTATCGACTAGAAAAAAATACTATTCAATATATACATTCAATGTTTCAGTAAAATAAGAAACGATATCCTTATAAATAATGCGCCTGATTTAACGGCGCATTATTTATATGCTACTAAAAAGCTGTTTCAATGTAATACCGAGGACGATGCTTAGTTTCCAAGTAGATTTTACCTACATATTCGCCTACGATACCCATCGAAACCATTAAGAAACCTCCAATGAGCCATATAGAGCACATCATAGATCCCCAACCGACAACAGCATGATTCATAAAAACAGACCCGATTGCATATGCCAACATGATTAAGCCTATGAGTATAGATATCACGCCCAGACCCGTGACAAACTTCAAAGGCTTTGTGGAAAAAGATGTAATACCTTCCAGCGCAAAAGCAATCATCTTCTTCAATGGGTATTTAGACTCGCCAGCTTCACGCACACCACGCACATAATAAACCTTGCCGGTTTTAAAGCCAATCGACGGAACGATGCCTCGAAGGAATAAATTGACTTCGTGATACTCAGATAGAGCCTCCAAAGCCAAACGGCTCATCAATCGATAATCAGCATGATTGGGCACAGTTTCAGCACCCATCCATTCAAAAACACGATAAAACATCAATGCTGAATTCCTCTTAAACCAAGAATCCTTCTCCCGAGAGGAGCGAACGCCATACACGATCTCACAGTGCTCTTGGCTAAATTTCTTAACCATCTCATCTACAGCATTAACATCATCCTGCAAATCGGCATCCATGGAAATAGCCGCATCACATCCATCACGCAATGCTTGCATGAGTCCCGCGTATAAAGCACTCTGATGACCACGATTATGGGCAAGCTTCACTCCGCCGAACAACGCTTCATCCTCATAATGCAATTGCTGAATCAAATCCCAGGTACCGTCTTTAGATCCATCGTCAACAAATAGAATGCGACTTTTCCCCGAAATACCATCACAAGCAATCAGCTGATTAATCTTCTTTTTTAGCACATCAGCAGTATGTCTTAAACCTTCAGATTCGTTATAGCAAGGTAAGACAAAATAGACAACAGGTAAAGTCATAATGTCATTAGCCAAAATATATTCCCCAATTATCAAGTACTACCTTAAAAGGACAAAGCAATATAAATATATGCTCCAATACGCAAAAGCTAAAAATTAACTATTATCAAATCACCCTTCTTAGCGACACTTCCCGGAGCAGGCCAATGAGGCATTGCAGCACCGACTTTCTCAGCACTTTGCAACTGAGGCTTGCTGGCCTGTTTGAATTTGTTGCCCATGATATTCATAAAATTCGTCTTAACAAACGTTCCTTGCTCCGGCGAAACAGTTACCTCAAACAAAGACCGTCCGACCAGCCCTAGTTGATCCGAGGTAAAACAATCACTATTACATGCAGAAGGATGATAGTTCAAAAACACCAAAGTTTCTTTTGATTGATCGGTGACACCAAGCTCATCAATACGGTTCCTGATATCCTGCGCTAATTCCGCATCTTGCTGATGATTAATAGCCTCGGTATAAAAAATACGATTTACGATAAGCGCTTGGCTCCAGCTAAGGATAAATGCCAATACAACAGCAACATACTTAACCGCAATTTTCCCATTAAATAAGTCAGAAGTCCACATCGCCAAGAAAACGACAGCGAAAGCAAACATCAGCGGATAAGACATTTCCGTTCTCACTGATGGTGCGCTTCCCAAGATAATACTCATCATCATTGGAGATAGACACAAACACAGCGAGACAATCAGCGTCAATACATCAACTTTATGCCGAAATACAGAAATCAATATTATTACAATAAATAGTGCCAACAAACAAGTGAAAACTTTTGAATAATATATTCCCTTGCCTGAATATAATGATGCAGCATGCAAACTTATTGATTGCAAAATGTGATGAACAGAGTCCTTGCCCCACCTCGACTGCTCACTGATGTAAGGGTTTGTCGTCATATGGCATATTTTCAACGCACATACATTAGCAACCACATATAAAAGATAAGAAATACAGAAAAATCCAGCACCTACTCCGATAAAAACAAACCGGCGAGCTAAAGTAAATTTGGAATTATCCCAAAATAATAAAATAAATACCATAGCAAAACCGGCGATAAAAACCGTCACCATTGCCAAATATAGCGAGAAGGAGACCGTAGCAAACAATACCGTTAGAAAGCCCATCCACCACTTTTTGCTTACAACGAAATCCATCAAACACATCAAGGCTATCGCTGCAAAACCTATGGCAATCCCCACTTCTGCTCCCATAAGAGAGAACCCTAACATTTCTGCCAAAACTGGAGATGTAACAAATGGTCCTACAAAATAAACCGGATGATATTTCCCTATAAAATTAGTGACGCCAGAAAAAAGATAAGCCCATAAAAGAGCCGCCACAAGTAAACAGACGGCAGTCAGGAATGATGCTAACGCGTTATTATACCAGTACAATCCCAACATTTTCTTCAGGAGCAACAATCCAAATCGTTCTAGCCCAATCCAAGATCGGTATAGTGAACTTTGGACTTGTATCATTGCCTCTGTATCAATAGAATATGAATTACCGAACATTTTCAGCTCATATCCCATAAGCAACAAAAATGTGCTCAGCACCATATCCCAAGGGTTCATGCGCAGAAAACGCATGAACCCGCGAACTGTATACTGCCTCTCTAAAGGAAAAGTCGACGTTGTGGAATCAACGGATTTCTCTCCAGAATTTTTCCTTTTTCCCTTAGCTATTGAGTCAATAGTCTGTTCTGTTGTTGATGCACATGTCATAGTGGATGCCCTAATTCACTGGTTTTTTAAAATCTGTTTGATCTTAGAAGCATCGCCCCATACGCCCGGCGAATCGTATGGACGATCAGGGAACACGCCATAGTCGAGCTTAATATTGAGATCATTCTCCTTGATATAGCGCTCGACGCGTTCAGCCAATGTCATCGGTTCACCAGTGCAGCAATTAATGACGCCATCAACCGCATCCTGCGAAATAACTGCACTAATTTGACCCGCAAGCTCATCTACATCGATGAAATCATACTTATTTTTACCTGTAGTGAATGGGAAAGTCGCTTTGCCATCATTCGCTGCCTGCAGCAGCTTTGAGAAAATAGAGCTACCGTGAGCATCGTCGCCAACAATGTAGTAAGCACGAATCCATTGCGCAGTTGCATCATATTCCTTAGCAAGCATTAAAGTCGCCTCACGCAACGCATTCTTAGCAATTCCGTACATAGAAGCAGGATGGCAAGGAGTATTTTCATCAATCGCGCCTTCCCAATAACCAACTTCATGCATAGTTCCCATAACAGCGATCTGCTTAAGCCCAGAGTCAAGCATGTGCTTCAGAAAGCGATAATGGTTGGACAAATCCCCCATATGGTTATCCGAATTATGTTTAAAACCATCACGCCAAGCCATGTGCAGACATACATCAGGGGCCCCTAGCTCCTCAAATAAATCATCATTTGGCTCAAAAATATTTGCTTGTACTTTTGTGGCGCGTTCATCGACACCATCAAGCCGTAAATCTGAAGCAATGACGTCTTGTCCAGCATCAAGCAATGCACTCACGACATGACGTCCAATATATCCGCCAGCACCAGTTACCAAAATTTTGTTAGCCATATTTACAAAGTCTACCAGCAGGCTCCCCACAGGAAACAAGCGATTGAATGTCTAGCCCAATTTTCACGTTTTTAGAAAAACTCGTACGCGCAAGCGGCTAATATTGCATATATGGCTGAAGAGACGTTTACTCCCAAGAACATCATCGTGACCGGTGGCTGTGGTTTCATCGGGTCGAATTTCGTACATTACGTGGTCGACAACCATCCGGACGTGCACGTGACCGTGCTGGACGCTTTGACCTACGCGGGCAACATCGAGAACATCGCGGGCCTTCCCGAGGACCGTGTCGAGTTCGTGCACGGCAACATCTGCGACGCGGAGCTGCTCGACAGGATCGTGCCGGGCCACGATGCGATCGTGCATTACGCGGCCGAATCCCACAACGACAACTCGATTGCGGATCCAGAACCGTTCCTGAAGACGAACGTGGAGGGCACGTTCCGTCTGCTCGAGGCCGTGCGCAGGTACGGCATCCGCTACCACCACGTGAGCACGGACGAGGTGTATGGCGACCTCGCTTTGGATGATCCGGCCAAGTTCACGGAGCGTACCCCGTACCATCCGTCCAGCCCGTATTCGTCCACGAAGGCGGCATCGGACATGCTGGTGCGCGCGTGGACGCGTACGTACGGCATCCGCGCCACGATCTCGAACTGCTCGAATAATTACGGCCCGTACCAGCATGTGGAGAAGTTCATCCCGCGCCAGATCACGAACATTCTGGACGGGCAGCGTCCGAAGCTGTATGGCAAGGGCGAGAACGTGCGCGACTGGATCCACACCGAGGACCACAGCTCGGGCGTGTGGACGATTCTCACGAAGGGCCGCATCGGCGAGACGTACCTGATCGGCGCCAACGGCGAGAAGAACAACATCACCGTGCTACGCATGATCCTGAAGATGATGGGACAGCCGGAAGACGCGTTCGACTGGGTCAAGGACCGTCCGGGCCACGACCGCCGTTACGCGATCGATTCCACGAAGCTCAGGACCGAATTGGGCTGGACGCCCACGCACACGGATTTCGAGTCCGGTCTGAAGACCACCATCGACTGGTACACGGACAACCGCCAGTGGTGGGAGCCGGCCAAGGCCGCCACTGAAGCCAAGTACAAGCAGCAGGGCCAGTAAAAAGCGTATGGAAAACAGGCCGCGCCCGGAAAAACGCGGCCCCTGAATGTGGTCCCTATTAAAGCAAAGGATTTACGGGGTATGGATTTCGAGAAGGATCTGAGGGTCGAGGAGACAAACATTCCAGGACTGCTGGTGTTCGACCTGCCGGTGCACGGCGACAACCGTGGCTGGTTCAAGGAGAACTGGCAGCGCGCGAAGATGACCGCGCTAGGCCTGCCGGATTTCGGTCCGGTGCAGAACAACATCAGCTTCAACGCGAAGAAGGGCGTGACGCGAGGCATCCACGCGGAGCCGTGGGACAAGTACATCTCGATCGCCACGGGTTCTGTGTTCGGTGCATGGGTGGACCTGCGTCCGGGCGAGAGCTTCGGCCAGGTGTATACGACCGTGTTGGATCCGTCGAAGGCGATCTACGTGCCGCGTGGCGTGGGCAACAGCTTCCAGGCGTTGGAGGACGGCACTGCGTACACGTATCTCGTGAACGCGCATTGGAGCCTCGAGCAGAAGAAGACGTACACGTTCGTGAACCTCGCCGACCCGGACCTGGACATCCAGTGGCCGATTCCGTTGGACGAGGCCGAACGCAGCGAGGCCGACCTGAAGCACCCGATGCTGAGGGACGCGAAGCCGATGGCGCCTAAGCGCACAATGGTTTTTGGATGCAACGGCAAACTCGGCAAGGCAATCAGGCAATATGCCGAAGATCATCATCTCGAAGGTTTTGAATATCACGACACAGACACCTTCGACATCTCCGATGCGCATGCTTTTGAAAATGTGGATTGGGATTTATACGGCACCATTATTAATGCCGCAGCTTTCACTGCCGTCGATGCTGCCGAAACAGCAGAGGGACGAAAAGCGGCATGGTTGACAAATGTCCAAGGCGTAAAGAACCTTGCTAAAGTCGCTACAGATCACAAAATCACCTTGGTTCATATTTCCAGTGATTACGTATTCGATGGCGAACTTGAATTCCACAAAGAAGACGAAGGCTTCGCGCCACTGGGGGTCTACGGACAGACCAAGGCCGCGGGTGATGCACTTGTGGAAAATGTCCCTCAGCATTATCTCTTGCGTTCTAGCTGGGTTATCGGTGAAGGGCGCAACTTTGTAACCCGCATGCTAGGTCTTGCGCAATCAGGCGAACCTGCAGAAGCGCCACGAGATCAATTCGGGCGTTTGACTTTCACCTTTGATATGGCAAATGCTATTTTCCATCTCCTGACGACCCATGCTGAATACGGTACTTATAACATGACTGGATCCGGCAAAGTTGCTAGCTGGTACGATATCGCAAAGATTGTTTACGAGACCGCAGAAGCTGATATATCTGCGCTTAAGGCAAATTCCGTCGAAGAATATGTTCAGAACACTCACGGTGCACTTCGCCCACGCAATTGTTCTCTGGATCTAAGCAAATTGGAATCCACCGGATATGCACCGGTTGACTGGGAAGAGGCTCTCCACGACTACCTCCAGAAGGAGATTGCAAAATGAAAGGCATCATTCTTGCTGGAGGATCCGGCACGAGGCTTTATCCTCTAACAACCGTCACTTCAAAGCAGCTTCTACCGGTTTATGACAAGCCGATGATCTATTACCCGCTCAGCGTGTTGATGATGGCTGGAATTCGTGACATTTTGATCATCAGCACTCCGAAAGATCTACCGAACTTTGAACGACTTTTGGGAGACGGTAGCCAGTATGGAGTCAATTTCAGTTACAAGGTTCAGCCGTCTCCGGATGGTCTGGCACAAGCTTTCATCATCGGAGAAGATTTTATCGGAGGCGAACCCTGCGCACTTGTTCTTGGAGATAATATCTTCTATGGAAATGGTCTTGGCAAAACCTTGAGAAGAGCCGCCTCCGTCAAACACGGCGCTACTGTTTTCGGGTATTACGTTGATGATCCTGAACGTTACGGTGTTGTCGAGTTCGACAGTAACCATAAAGCGATATCGATAGTAGAAAAGCCCGAACATCCTGCTAGCAATTATGCTGTTACGGGTCTTTATTTTTACGATGCACGAGTCAGCGAGTTCGCCAAGCAGGTAAAGCCTTCTCCTCGCGGAGAACTCGAAATTACTGATTTGAACAAGATGTATCTAGAAGATAATAGCTTAAACGTCCAAACCTTGGGACGAGGCTATGCTTGGCTTGATACGGGAACAATGGATTCTCTGTTTGAAGCTGGAGAATTCGTGCGAACAATTCAGCATGCTCAGGGTCTTCCGATTGCAGTCGCAGAAGAAATCGCATTTGAAAATGGCTGGATCTCAGCAGAGCAACTTATGGAAGCTGCAATAAAGTATGGGAAATCCCCATATGGAAAGCATCTTAAAGATGTCGCAGATCATAAAATTATATCCCGTCCAAACGATGATCCACAAATAACTGAATAATAATAAAAAAATAGATCGCTGTTTCACGAAGCTCATGAAACAGCGATCTATTTTTATCAGCCTAATAACTAGCCCAATGAGTCGTCAAACTCCAAAGGCATAGGTCTTAGTCTCTACTAACTTCCCATTTGACGTATACAACTCAAAGTGAGTCCAATATATCCCTTTACTAGGTTTTTCCCAAACAGCCCACTGACCGTTAAAACCGGCGACCCATTGTTGCTTGTTTACGTCGTATATCTTAATCTTGTAACGTCCTTGAGCATTATCAGAGGATACTCCCAGCAAAACATCTTTTGACTGCCATCCCGCGTAAGTAGCATTAATCCGCTTGCTGCCCGGAACATATGCAAATGCGATGGTCTTTTCACCAACACTTATCTTGGAAGCCGCATCGCGCACTTCAAGATGCAACCAATATGTTCCAACATCATCAGACCAGCCGGCCCAATTTGCACTATTCCAATTGGCGATGGTCTTCCATTTGCCCGTATTAACATTGTACGACTGCCACTTGTATTCAAGATCAGCGTACGGAGCATTCACAGATGCTCCAACTGCGATATCTTCATCTCTTACGACCCATAGCAGATTAATTAAGGATTCATACTCCTTATTCCCAAACGCGTTCATATCCACATTTCCGCTGATGCCATCCACCTTGCCGGAGCTGGTGTATTGCCATCCGCGACTGTTGGTCGGGAACGAGTCGAATCCCATGCGAGCGCCATACTGCGCCACCCACGCGGTTTTGGCGTAAATATCGGCATGTTTCAGCGGCCCTCGCAGGTAGCTGGTGTACGAGTAGACGCCTAGATTCTTGTATCCGGCGGACTGTAGTGCGCTGTACCAGTTGTTGACGATATTGTTGTACACGTTCGGGTCGGTGGGCGGCTGATGCCCCTCCCAGGTCCACTTTTCCAGGTCGTAGTACACGGGGTACGCCAAGTCGCTCGGATTCACACCGAATTGCTTGAGTTTGGCGACCACGTCGGCACCTTCTTCTTTGGCAAGCGACGGCGTGTCCGCGTAGGAATACCAGTAGATGCCGAACGGGATGCCGAGTCGCTTGCATTCGGAAATGTTACGTTGCGCTTTCTTGTCGGCATTGTTGCCTTCGCCGTAGCCAAGGCGAATGATCACGCCTTCCACGCCGTCGGCTTTCGCTTTGGCCCAATCGATGTCGCCTTGCCATTCGGAAACGTCGATCACGCCTTTGGCTTGCTGCACGAACATGTTGTTCTGATAGTCGAAGAAGGCTTTCGAATTGTTGTAGGTGCCCCAGTGTGCGCCGTATTCATTGCTTTCGAATTTGGAGAGCTGTACGTTCGCATCGGCTACAGCATTTTTGACATCTTCCGCACTTACCGGAATGAAGGATTCGCCGTTGGTTTTGGCGAGCGGATCCGGCTGCTGATCTTTCGTGCCGACCAATGTTGGATCGGTCACGATTTCGCCGGTTTCGATGTTCTTGACCTCACCTTCGGGGGTGACGGCCAGGTCTTCCGAAACCACGGTGGCATCGTCGGAAATCTCGTCACTGACGTTATCCGGAAGTTTCGCATTCGGATTGTCGGGCATACTGTCTTGCGATTGCTGGTCGCCCGTCTGATCATCCGACTGATCGTCAGACTGCATAACAACACCATTATCTGCAGTAACGGAACCGCTTTGCGCAACAGCATCCTCAATCGCAATATCCTGCAATGCGTAAGCCGGCGCAACCGCAACGGAAGCAGTCAACGCAACCGCAGACAGCGCAGTCGCAATCTTCACAACATGATGTGGCGAAACCATTCGTCAGCCTCTCTTGAATACAGTCATCAACCCCAAATATTCGGCGCAAACGCCCTAATCGCCAACTCTAACCGCATCCCGCAACCCCGCCCCTCCCCAACTCCAAAATCATCCCAATCCCCACATCTCACGTATTACGCACTGAAAGAATCGGTCAGCTCATTAGATACATCCGACATGACATCATCCATTTCCGTATCTCCTTTCCAGCATTCTCGCTGACCTTCCCATCACGCTTCGTAGAGGGACCATTTCCAGGAGGGGAGTACGTGGATCGTGCCAGTGGAATCGGGAAGTTCAATGGTTTCTCCCTCGTTAAGCGTGAGAATCAGGCCGTAATCAACGTTGGTACGTTGCATAACCGCTTGCAGAGAGCCGATTTCTCGCGCCCTGGTTTTCTCATTTCCCATATTGGCACACACTTGAATAAGCCCATACGGTTCCGTAGCAAGAGCATCGCCGATAAGAAAGTCAACTTTCTCCTGTTTGGACGTCGGCATAGTGTACGAAGTGATTGTTTCCGTACGCCTACCGGAAGTTCGTCTCTGCAGTTCGCAGAAAATCGCAGTTTCCAGTCGTTTTCCAATATCTTGCTGGTTGGCGCGTGACACCGCGTAAACCATACCCTGATCGACGGCATACATTTTCGGCACCGCAGTACTACCCGGCTTGAGCATGGTGGAATACTCCTCAAGCTGATATACCAGAAATGCCTGCTTGAACAGCTCGAGTAACGTATTCGCCTTATCCCAATAGATTTTCCAGCCGATCGCTCGCAACGTTTCCACAAGACCATTGGTAGACAGCTCGCAAGCCGTATTGCGCAGCAAAAACAGCGCTATCTGTGTGGCGAGAGTAATGTTTTCACGTCCAAAACGCTCAGCGACATCACGTGCGACCACATCACGCACGTAACCTTGGAGCGTTTCGATACGATCCGGCTCAACCATGCGTTGCACTGCAGGGAAGCCACCAATAGTCAAATAATCGTTGTATGCGGCTTCAAATCTGGTAATTTCTCGCGGAGAAAACGCGGCATCGGCAAGAGTACTGCCTTTTGAAGGCGTTTCGATTCCTCGAAAGTCGCAGAATTCTCGGAAAGACAGTGGCATCATAGCATGCGGATGCGATCTTCCTCGGAAATTCGTTGCGATTTCCTCGCTGGACAGTTTCGAAGACGATCCAGTAATGACTAGCGTCACAGCTTCATGTTCGGCTATGCGCTGGCAGAATCCCTGCCAATTGGCGCATTCTTGCACTTCGTCAAGGAACAGATAGCAGCCATGGTCACGAGAGTCAGGATATTGCCGCCAGTATTCTGTGACGATATCGTTGAGCACGGTGTCTTGCATCGGCTGCAAACGATCATCAGCGAAGTTGAAATAGAAAATATCATTACGCGAGACGCCGTTTTTTAACAAATCATGAATTTTCTGGAAAAGATAGAACGTTTTGCCGCAACGTCGGATGCCAGTGATGATGTGCACAGCATTGAACACTGCTGGCTGCGGCAGCTCGCGTATGATTTCGCTGCGGCGTGACGGCGTAGGAATGTCAAACTGCATGGACTCACGAACCAGCATGGCATACGATTCACATGGATTATCCGGCACCATAAGTTCTTCCTTTCGCCGTCCGTTGCGAAACACCCAACAATCCCAGCATAACACTTCTCAAAAATTTTAAGAAGTTACCACCAACACTTCTAAAAATTTTTAAGAAGTTACCACAGACGAATAAAACTCCAGAGAATACCTGAATGCATTAACGACTACAACACGAGTGTGGGAAATCGGGGAAGGACGGGTATCGTACGCTGTATATTGGCATTTCAGGTGGACTCTCGGAACGTGATTCAATTGCCCTGAATCGGGAGCTGTCACCGGGGAGTACAGAATAGTAGGCAGATTCTGGAGGGGTTATGGCACGGCACGGCAAGAAGCCAAGCGAGGAAAGTACCTCGTCACACACACCGAGAACACTTGCCGGAAGCGCAACGACCTGCACTTCTGCCGACAGCACTGACGCCGCTGCCAGCGGTATCGCAGTCAACAGCTCGACCGTCAGCAGCGCATTTGCCAGCGATGCCGATGGCAATACCGGGAATACGCTTGTCGGCAACGCTTCCGACGAAGTCGAAGCAACCGAAGTCAAAACCAACGCAACCAGTACCAACGCAACCAGTACCAACGCAACCAGTACCAACGCAACCGGAGAGCGCACAATCAGCAGCAGCAACACGGCTGAAACCAGCAACCGGCAATCACACGAATCCAGCGAATCCCGCCAGCCGCACGACCTATTCGACGCGGCCATAGCGCAAGGCATCAGCGACGGCGACGCTTGGACGGACCAGCGCGTAAAGCACATCTACCGCCAGATCATCATCGCCGTAGTCGTCGTAGTCGTTGTTCTGGGCGCGGTCTTCGGATTCACAGGCGTGCGCGCATCGCAGCAAATGCGCGACCTGGCCGCACTCAACGACTGCAAGGAAGCCGTCACGGCCATGAACACCTCCTATTCCAAGGCGTTCCAGCTGAAGGCGAAGATCTCCGAAGCGTTCACCAGCTTCGACGGGTCCTACGATCTCGACAAGCTTGCCGAACTGCACCAGACGGAAGTTACCGCGCCGAAAACGCTGAGCTGCGCCGCCGACACTTCCGCTACCATCAGCAAAGCCAACGCCGCAAAAGCCGAGTACGACAAGCAGGCCAAGCAGTTCAAGCAGGCTTTGCAGAAGAGCGACGAATCCGCGGCCACCGATGGCGGTGACGGAACCGACAATAGCGCTGACGGAACGGACGGCGACGACGGAACGGACGGAGCCACAGACACGGAGGGCGATGCTGGAGTTGCCGGCGACGCGGGCACCACGGACGGCACCGTCGACTAATCCGGCGCAGCCGACGCGACCGACGCAACGCTGGACGATCAATTCCTCCAGTAAATCAACCAATCGCAACGCTGCCAACCAACCAGCCGATCAAGCCGGCCAATCAAGCCAACCAGGCCTGTCAACCAAGCCGGTCATTAGCCTCACCGTCTTTACGTTTCTCCCAACTCTTCCATACCCCTTTTCCGCATACCCAACGTTTCTTTTGATTTTAGAATCAAAAGAAAAGCAAAAGAGAGTCACATGGCAGGCAAAAGAAGAAACGTTGAAATTCCGCCATTTTCAAGACTTCACGGCTATAAAATGCAGTAACAAGTCAAAAGAAAAGTGCAAGACTAGGGAAAGACCAAACGAACGGAAAGGAGGCTCTCATGAGCTGGACATCGGCAAATGGTCGAGAGATCATCGATGAGATGATCGATCGCTGGCGCAAATCCTACGAACAAGGCGAATTTCCTGAAGACGGACGAACAGTGGGTGGCGTGATTATGGGACGACCACCGCTCTCGACCGATAAAAGTCCGGCCCATGGGACGCCATCATGAAAAGATGACAGAAATGGGCAGAGCCTGACGGATGACCATATTTGTGCGCATCGCAGCAAGATTGACTAGGCTTTAATGAGCTTGCTCCGTTAAACAAACGCTGCAAGCGTTGCATTGCGGACGCAGAAGGGGAGCCATCTTGAAGAAGAAACGACTGGCACGCGTGATTATTGCCGCGGTAGTGACCGCGGCAATTCTGGTGGCGATCATTGTTGGTTGTGGGCCGAAATGGGGCGACGGTTCAGCAAACGTCAACGGCAGTAATTCCAATAGCAGCAACAGCGCATCAGATAATGTCTCCAGCAACGACAACGCCACGCAATCCAACAACAATTATGCGACCCGCATCACCGTGAAACTCCCCTCCTACTATTTGGAGAACATGGTTTTCCAACGTGGGAAAACGCTGATAGTCAAAGGAACGGCCACCACTTCACAACGCGGAAAAGTTGTTGACCCAACGCAACTGATTACAACGATTTCCCAAGGAAAGAAATCAGCATCAGCACAAGCTAAAATTTCCAAAAATGGCGATTTCACCTGCACCTTACCTAAACAAAAAGCAAGTCTTAAACCATATTCATTAACGATTTTATACAACGAAACCACTTTGTTGACTCTGAAAAACGTGTATGTTGGCGACGTATTTATTGCTGCCGGACAGTCGAATATGGAATTGAATTATTCGCAATATTATGAGGGTTCAGGCAACTCCTACAATTTCGGCGGAGGTCTGATAACGACCGACGATCTGCCGAAGCAGCTTTCCGACAACAACGTACACTTCGTTGCGAGCGCCAATTCCTCGAAAGGTACGGATTTTCCGTTACGCGACGTGAATGAGCAGGCTGGCACCTGGCTTGAGGCGACCGCCGATAATTCGCAGCATTTCAGTTATCTGGCGCAGCAGTTTGCCATGCAGCTTCGTGCCGCGCATCCGAACGTGCCGATCGGTATTATTCAAACCGCATGGGGTGGCACGCCGATTCGACGTCACGTGCAAGGCGGTGATATTTATGCGAACCATATTGCACCTTTGGAAGGGTTTCATGTGGCGGGCGTGCTGTGGTATCAAGGATGCAATGATTCCACGAACGAGGCAACCGCGCTGGCGTACGAGTCGCAGATGACGCTGCTGATCAACCAATATCGTGAAGTGTTCGATCAGGATGATCTGCCGTTCCTGTATGTGCAATTGGCACGCTGGCCCGGCTACCAGTACACGCAAAACGTGCGATTCGCGCAGTTGAACACGTTGAGCAATGCCGGATTACGCAATGCTTCCAACGTTGCAATGACGGTGTCACTGGATACGGACAAGGGCACTTCAACGTTGATACATCCGCTTGGCAAAGATATTCTCGGCGCGCGCATGGCAGCGCAATATCTGGCGATGTCGGAAGGCAAGACCATTCCCAACGGGCCGCTTATCGCGCATGCGAAGCATGCTTCCGATGGCACGATCGTATTGTCGTTCCAGAACGGCACCGCAACCGGTTTGCAGGCGGAAAAGCCCAATTATTCGAAGACTGCGAGCGCGACCGTACCCGATTATGATGCGAATCCGGACGCGACTCCTTTGAATGGTATTTCCAACGTTGCAACGCCGACTTCCACGCCATTGCAAGGTTTTGAAATTGCCGACGATTCCGGAAAGTGGGTTTCGGCAACGGCAACGATTAAGGGTGATCAGATTGTGCTGAGTGCCGCCGATGGAAGCTCGAATTGCAACGCGGTAACTCAAGTGCGTTACTGGTGGAGTGGAAATCCGGTTATTTCCAGTCTGCTGTATAACGATCTCGGATTGCCTGCAAGTCCGTTTATTGCTGTTGTTGAGTAATACGGCAGATTGATAATCGGGCATTATCCGGCTGCGACGACTAATCGATAAAGCGGACTGTAATTAGGTTAGAATCAGGCCTGTTTCATCGAACTTAAGTCGAAAGCAATGTCGACGGTCAAAATCGACGATCAATCGACGTAGTGCGGGGCGCTGGACGCTATGCGGGGCGTTATGGAGCCGCTATTGCCGTTGCCGTCGGTACTACCGTCTGCATCGAAATCTTGCGATTTACGAAGCGAGCCGGCAGCCAGCGAACGTATGGATCGAACGGAACGGCCAATCTGCGCCTGTTTTTCCTGAGCATCCGACGGTATTGCGGGAATCGTGCCCGTCACAGGGCGAATGCGGCCGGTCGCAGTGGGAATGAAGCTTGGCGGCAACACCTGCGTGGTAACGGCACCCGGCGATGACACATGGTAGTGGGCCATCGAAGCCAGGGAATCGCGGGTATCGAGTTCACGCTGCATATCTAGCTCATCGTCGAACTCAGCCATCGCTGCCCTCCCTCTCTTCAAGCAATCTCTGCCGGTAATCTCTCCACTGGCAACGGTCATCGTTCCGAGCGTAACGCAAGGTAGCATACCGTTACGAACGAAATCAGCGATATGCGCAACTCCCCCACTGTTTCGCAACTTTTTCGTTGCACGTGCCGCAGCGAGCCACGCCAGCGAGCTATTGAAAACCCGCCGTTTTGGCATAAAAAAGGCTTCCGAAATCATCCGGAAGCCCTACTGGCGGAGAATACGAGATTCCGGCAGCGACTTGCTGTTTTCGGCGTAATTCCAACGTTTCTGGGATGCCGATTAAGTGTTTCGCCGCTTAACTCGCCGCCCCCACGGCGTGTCGCGATGGGGCGAAACGGGTGGTCATGAACGGGTGCTTTTTGGATTGCGCGAAACAGGGGAGAGTATTGAGGATGCTTTTTCCATGAAGAGCGTGTAGTTTAACCAGTATATAGAACGGCCTCCCTTTGCCAACAGCAGCGATGTGCTAAAGATTACGATTCCGAATGAGGTAATGCGATCTATTCCCCATAGGCAAAGTGAAAATAAAGGTAAAATGGCCGTCGTTAAAGTCCAGATGATAATACTTAGCCAGTTTCTTGATAATTCTTCGGGGAATCTCTTTCGTGCTTCTATCATCAAAGGTGAATTTGACTGGTATAGCATCGTACATATAAATGTTGCTGTAGCCATGACTAATCCGGAGAGGGTCGACAGCCCGATGAATAAATCATTGGGACTGCCATCTCCAGGTAGTTGAGGTACTGGATTGCTGAGAAGCCACCAAGTAGCGGTTATTATGGTTGCGCCTAGGATGTCAGTGGCGGGATGCGCCATAATTCCATTTATCAATGTTAAATGTGGCATTAATTACTCTTTGAAATATCGTATAAATAAGTCTCTTTATCGACTGAAACAGCAATTAAATGATTGATTAGTCCAGTGAATAATCGGGGTTCGTCATTGGATATTGTAATCTCGCTTTGTTCTACTACAGGATGGGATACTAAATTTAATTCCAACAGTTTGTCTGCGAAATCAGGTCCACTTACTTGAACTTTTTTGTTCTGATTTACTGCAGATATGATGAAGTCTTGCATTATGTCTTTAAAAACGCGACGAGCTTTTCCATATGCTGTATCGTCTGTCAGGCTAATCCTAATGTCGATATCAAGATCGGCCCCCACTTTTTGTGCAATTTCTTGATAAAATTCTCCTGCGTTACCTTTTATTTCATAAGCTTTATCAATAAAATTTTTTGTTGTGAATGATGCTGTGAGGGAATCTATTCCGCGAAGTTCTTTTTTGAAACGCTCGATGCTATCTGCTGTGATGACGGGAATAACATCCCATTCATAATCTTCTTCAGGCCAGTAATAGTTTAGTGCTTTTTTGAGGGGGTCTACGCTTTTACCAGCATTGCCACTTACTCTGCTGACAAGAGAATATTTCGGGAAGAAGGCGAACGCTGACGATTTTGCTAAATTGTTTGTGTTGCTATATGCCTCGCTGTCCATGAAATCAGTGACTCTCTTGTGTTCCTGATCAATGAGCTGCATAAAATTTGGCTGGAATTGTTCAAAAACTGTAAGTACTGGATAATGCTTGTCTGTTACAGAATCAAAAATAATATTATCGAGTATTTTATTTTCCCAAGGGAATTCACGAAATTCACTGAGACGCTTCATCCAATTGATATGTCCCGTGGTTCCATTGCTGATACCATCACGAGACCTCAGCCGGAGCCAGTAGAACTGCACTGTTCTTTGAATCACGCTTGTCAAGTCGTTCACCTGCTTAGTAGGTCATATCTACCTAATGCCAATCATTGTACTTCATTTTTCGGGTGCGACGATTGGGATGAAGGACTCTACGGCCCTTCCTAAAGAAAGTGTTTGTGGCAACCGCCGTAGTTATGTTGAGTACATGCTTTATGTGTGAAAAATAACGGGGAGAAATCTGCCTAATACTCTGGGGTAGCGTGGGATGGTTGGGGGGTCCTCACCGGTGTTGTTATGCGGCGTCGGCGAGAAATACGTGTTTGTGGTGGTATTCGATGAATTCATGTGAAGGCTGACTGATTGCCGGTAATGAGATTTTGCGCCCTTCGAAGTCATAGAGCCATTTGTCGTTGATGTCGGAGTGCTTCACCTTGTCGTGGTTGACCATGATGCAATAGTCGTTATCGATGGAGATGAGGCCTTGATCGAAGGCGCGGTCGTGGAAGGCGTTGAGCAGCAGGCCATTCGATGCCGCGGTCTTCTCAGTGGGGGTCGATGCCTTCCAGGGTTTGATGTGGCTGGCGATCAGCAGTGTGGGAAGCTGCAGACCGGTAATGCAACAGGTGCTGTGGTAGTTCTGCAATAGTGAGTTGCGGAAATAGGATTGGTTGACCCGCTGAAGCGTGGTTGTCGGTCGTTCCTCTCCGGCGGGTGCGCGTTCGGCGATGAGCAGGAACGTTGCGGTTTCAAGAGAAGAATAACGGTCGGAAGCCAGTGACACCGGGTTGAAGTCGTTCGCGTCCGCTTGCAGGAGCGCGTGCCGAAGCAGATCCAGGCATTGCTCCATGAAAGCATCGGGGTCTTCGGCGTACCATTGCCAGACTTGGGAATCGAGTTTGCTTCCATGCTTCATGCCTACGCGCCCGCGGGCCTTGCGGTTGTCGTCGTAAGCTGCGATGTTCCAGATTTTCAATGCCACTGAGCTGGGAGTGCGGTGCAGGAACGATGCAAGACGTTGCACGTCAAGCCCTTTGTCGTCGCATTCGCGTGGCTCGAGCACGATGTACAAGGCGAACGCCATCATTGTTTCCTCGCGTGACCAATTACGGCGAGGTGCTGATGCATTGACATTTACTGCCATAAATCCAGGATAGTGCGGAATGATACATGCCTGTGCTTTGTATGCGGTATGTCTTGTGAGTCTTAGCCTGTATTCGATGCTTCGTGTCTGAAATCTTGTGGGAAGGAGTGGAAGCTTAGCGATAAGCGGACAGATTGTTCTTGAAGTTGTTGTAAGGACTTTCCTTCACTGTTTTTTGGGTTTGCCTTGCGTGTTGGTTGTGTGCTCTACAGCGACAAGAGGGACAAGAGGGAATCTATAGTGGGAAGTGGATGGTTGAAGGGGGCAAGAGTGCTGAAATCCTAGTGTTTTCAAGGACTATTAACCCATCGGAAGAGCTTGATTAGCTTTAATCCTTCGTGTATACAGCGTCTACTGGGAATCTAGTGGGAACTAGAGTGAGCCTAATGAGCCAACATGGAAATTCAGTGGCAGGCGAAGATGTATGTCGGAATCTCAATGATTTCAACGTTTCCAAGGACGCTGGTTGGCACCATCCTGCGGCGACATGGAACCTACATGGAAATTTACAGTGCCTACATGGAAATCAGTTTGTATCAGTCAGTGGGCGCACGATGCGTGCGCTCAGCCCTTGGCTGACTGATACTAGCAAGCTTTTGTCTGACTGAACGCATGCATCATAAAGAGCGATTGGGTATCGAGCTGGTTGCGGGATGCAGGGCGGATAAAACTAATCAGCCGTTATATTCGATATGTAGGCTGGGGTCGCTTTCGTGTTCGTCAATGATTTGGTTGTAAGCCTTGACCAGACGCGAAAGGGTTTCGTGACGTGCTGCGTTGGTGAAGTGGCCATGCTCGTGCACATTGCTGGAAAGGAACGATTGCAGGTCCCAAACTTCAAGGCGGTTTTCGAAGCCCATGTCGGAGGCTAAGTCCCATGCGGTTTTGACGCGGTCGCGTACAGTGATGATGATTGGATGCAGCCCGGCCTTGATGTTGCGCTGGCATTTATCCATGAGTAGGGATGCTGGGGCAGTGGTGCAGTGTATGGCTGTGTCGCCGACATTGAAATCGCCTCCACGCCCAGTCGGATCGTCAGCAACGGACACGCCGTTGATTTCTACTTCTGGGGCAACGATGATGAGCTTCGCTGCGACAAGATGTTGCAGAACGGTACCGACGTACATAGTGCCCGGATTTTCCTTTTGTCGCTGCGCTGCCTGCTGCAGCAGATGTTCCACAGCCGCATCGACGGAAAGCGAGTTGTCGGATTCCAATTTGAATGGTTTGCTGGTGAAGAATGCCCGAATTCGTTTAACCCAGTATTGCTCGATCTCGGTGAATTGCTCCGCTGTTGGACGTAATTCGTTAATAAGCTCGGCATAGTCGTGCATCAATGCCATGGTGCCGCGGCTGGTTCGTCCGCCCTCTGCTGCGAGAAGTCGTGTGATGCCATATTCGGCAAGGATTTTCTGGCAGTTGTCTTTGCTGATTCCCTTGACTTGACCTTCCTTGTTCGTGTGATAGTCGCTGGCGTCAATGGGAAGCGTGTCTGCGGAAAAGAAGCGATTGAGCTGGATGGCGGCAGCCAAAGCGCCCTTGGTGTTTACCTGATGGGACTTTCGGAAATCATCGATGGGAGTCAGATCCATTGTTTGCCTCGCTTATGCAGTGTGATTCGAGAGCAGAGTTTGCTCCACGTACAGGTCTTTGCCAAGGGTGTTGTTCAGAGCAGGCATGAAGTAATGCTTGCCGAGCCATTCCACGACAGGGACGGAAACAGCGTCGCCGAATCCGAACATCACTTGATTGGGGCGCAGGCCCGTAATGTTGTAGTGGGCCGCGCCCATAAGAGCAGCGTATTCGCGTGGCGTCATCCAACGGACAGCGGCTTGACCATTGCCCATACGAAT
>OGYD01001236.1_pt1 | contig 19847 bp, 26 predicted proteins | sample 1576441 | NCBI WGS metagenome assembly OGYD01 (sample SAMEA3541537, study PRJEB24748) | human gut metagenome | biome: human gut; feature: human-associated habitat; material: faeces | place: China | collected 2012 | reverse complement strand
CTGTCGACGGCAAGAAGAACGAATTTGTTCTTTCATTCAAACAGCGTTACCCGATTCTTAACGAGGACGGTGATGTTACATCCATTCAGACCGATACCGTTGCGACCGTAGTCCTTAATCGTGACGGGCTGGATGCACTTTGCGATCTCCTCAATACCTCCACGGGTGATTGAAGTCATCTTGAGCAGCAGCCCAACATTTGATGTAGAAAGAAAGCCCCCGGCTATATGCCGAGGGCTTTGAAAGAAGGTGCTATATGAAGTTGACGCACGGGGCTTATATCCTTGCCCGTTTCTCCACCGACCGGCAGGAAGCCGACAGTATCGAGGTTCAGGTCAGCAGGTGCCGCGAGTGGTGCGACCGGCAGCGGCTCCCGGTGCTGGATGTGTTCGCGGATGAAGCTGTCAGCGGCATGAAAGAGACCCGGCCGCAGTTTGACCGTATGATGCGGCTGCTCTCGGAGGGCGGCGCTGATACGGTCGTTATCTATGATCAGAGCCGTATGTTCCGCAAAATGACCGCGTGGTTCACGCTGCGCGAGCGTCTGGAGCGTCTCGGCGTCCGGGTAGTATCTGTGACTCAGCCGATGATCGGCGGTGATCTGCGCGACCCTGCGACGTTTATGTCGGAGGGCGGCATGGCGCTTATGAATCAGATGTGGGTGTTGCAGACCCGGCAAAAGGTCTGTGAGAAAATGCGCTGGATGGCTGAGCAAGGGAAGTATACCGGCGGCGTGCCCCCGCTCGGGTATGTCGTCATCGACGGCAGGATCGAGGTCTGCGAGCCTGAGGCCGAGACGGTGCGCATCATCTTCGGGGACTATGCCGCCGGGCGGTCTTATCGGGAGATCATCCAGCGGCTCAACGCCGAGGGACGGCGCACGAAGTCGGGCGGCACGTTCGGGTCTAACAGTCTGCACGATCTGCTGAAGAATGAGAAGTATATCGGCGTGCTGACCTATGGACGGACGCAGAAGCGCCCGGACGGCAGCCGGAACAGTCATGCCGTCGCGTCCACGGTGATGCGCATGGAGGACATGATACCGGCCATTGTCGACCGGGAAACTTGGGATATAGTACAGGAGAAGCTTATGGCAAACAAACGCAAGCAGGCGGGACGGCCTGTGAGAGTCAGGGAGTACCCTCTCAAGGGGAAAGTGTTCTGCGGCGAGTGCAAGGCCTCAATGTCCGTGACATGCTCGCAAGGCGGGTATTATTACTATGCCTGCTCTGAGAAGAAGCGAAAGAAGACCTGTGACAATATGCCTATCAAGGTCGACGATCTTGAGCGCATGATTGCCGAGGCTATCAAAAATATGCTCGGGAACCCCGAGAATGTCGACGGGCTTATCTGCATACTGCGTGAGGAACGCGGGAAGATTCAGGAACAGACGGCTATGCGCATGAAAGCCTTGTTTGACCGGCAGGCCGAGATCAAGAAACAGCTCGACGCCGCCATGAGCGCGGTGCTTGCCGGTATGCACAGTCAGTCCCTGATTGACACGGTTCACGCGCTGGAGGCCGAGCAGGCGCAGAACGACCGCGAAATGACAACACTGCATAACCAGGCGCAGGGCACGACGATCCCCGAGGACAGGCTCCGTGAGCTTCTCAAGGTCGCCGCAAACGATATTCCCGCTCTTCTGAGCGTAGTTGTCCGGGTAGAGGTCGGCAAGGACAGAATAAGGGTCTGGACGCTGCTTGATGCGAAACCGGACGGAACATTTGACTTTAATACAGATTGGGATGACCCCGAAATAGGATTGATAATAATCCCGGGTGTCGCTCCACCGGTACCACGAATTATTATCAATGGCGGGCTGCTTTGCTTCAGTCTGCCGAGGCAAAAAAAGAACCGAGCGGAATAACCCGCTCGGTTCTTTTCTATCCTCTGTGCTATGTGCCGGATGCATCCTACATCAATACCCCGCGTAGGTACGCAGGCCTTCGGCTGCACGCGGCACCTGTCGCTTATTCGTTCTGGGTTTCGTCATCCTCGATTATTTCAACAGGCGGCTCATGATCTGAATCTATTTTGTCTTTGTAATTTCTGAGCCACTTCTTGAGCCATTCCGGGATAGGCGCGCCGAGCTTTCCAGCGTTCTCAATGATGCTGCCCAGCTCTGTGATTATGTACCAGAGCAGCACGACCGGCGTGATGAGCGTCCCGAATGTTATGCCGATATCTATGCCGGCACCGTTAATTATTACACTAATTGCTATATCGCAGAGCGCCGCCACAAGCACGGCGACGATCTCGCCCAGCTTGTGCCACAGTCCCGCTCTTGCTACGGCGGACGACCAGTCCCCGGCGCTCTTCGCGGCCCATGTTCCCGTTGCATAGTCGAGGACTATACAGGCGACCCAGATTATAACCGCCCAGCCTACCCAGCCCCATAATGCTGTGAGGAAGGCGATAGCTGCGACGATCCATGCCTTGAACTGTAAGGCTTTTTCAGGTGCATTCATTTTTGTTTCTCCTTTTTTTATATTTATTCATTGGCAAGTTTCCGGCAAGTTAAATGATCTTCTTCATTCCCGCTCACCTCCCACTATGCTCTTGTACGTGGCCGCGCCGCAGATGCCGTCAGTTTCAAGGCCGTGCTCCGCCTGATAGGCCATGAGCATGTTGCGCGTGCGCGTTCCAAACTCGCCGTCTATCCACTTAGGATCATAGCCGAGATATTTCAATGCTGCCTGAAGCATGGCGACGACTACGCCGGTCTGGCCGTCCTCCAGCATGGGCAGCTCGACAGTGACATAGCGTGTCGGCTTCTTTGTGGCCGGCACCGTGCCCGGTTCTGCCCCGGTATAGCGCAGTACGCAGTCCCACGGATAGTTGTAGTACCCGCGCGTGTATATCTCGCGCCCGGTCTGGTCGCCGGTCTGTCCTCCGGTCGCAGTGCCATATTCGTTGATGCTTGCCTGCACGAGCTGCCCTCCGCCGATATACAGGGCGGTGTGATGGACGTGGTTCAGGAGCACATCCCCGCGCTCAAGCCCCGCGCCGGTCGTGAGATCGACGCTGCCTGTCACGTCCTCAAAGCCGCAGCGCAGCATGTCCCCGCGCATGTTGCCGGTGTAAGTGCAGCTGAGGGGCAGTCCCGCTCTCTTGAAGCAGTCTATTATAAGGCTGCTGCAATCGTAGTCAGGCCCCCAGCGGTTGGTCTGATCGTAGCCGTGGCTGTCGTTCGCTGCAATGTTCTGCGCGTATGCCGCGGCATTGTCTATAACTCCCATAGTCTTTACTCCACAGGAACGCAGCGGTTCTCGAACTTCTTGTACGCGTCGAAGTAAATCTCATTCTTCACTGCGTTGTATGTTACCTCATAGTACATACCGTCAAAGAGGGTAGTAGAGAAGAGCGCCTTGATGTTCCCGAGAATAAACGCGTTCCACACTACGAATACCTCGAAGTCTGGAATCTTATCTGTTTTGTCGCAGTGCTTGGCCGCATAGTCGGCAACATACGTTTTCGCTTTTTCAATGAATTTTTCGTTTGACATTGTTTTCCTCCTTATGTTACTGTCGTAAATCTTGAGAGCAGCCACCCTGTCGGGTCTACACTCTCTCGGGCATCTTCCGTCAATAAACCGCTGTCGGTCTTCTCATCGTCCATTACTCAGTTACCTCCTCACTCCGTATACTCCACGCCGTACCGGTCGAATAGAGCCTTGACCCGAGCGTCCTTGAGTATCTTCTTCTGCTGCCCCTGATTCAACGCGTCATAAACCGTTTGCAGTGCGGTCTTGGTGTCGGCGGCTACTTCCTCCGCAGCTATCGTCCATTTCCCTTTACTCATTGACCGTTACCCCCAGAACATTCAGGGCGTTCTGCATGTCCTGCTTTTCCTCATCGCTGCCGCCCTGCTTTATCTCCGCGATTTTTGCAAGAATCGCGTTCTTCCGTTCTTCTATCGTCATTCAGCATTCACCCCCAGCGCTACCTCTATCTCCGATAAAGCCGCTTCATACTGTGCGTTCTGCGCCGCCACGTACGCCGCCTGCGCCGCATAAGCCTCGCCCAAGTCCTTCCATGGGGAAACCATCTCCCCGCGGAACATCTCGCCGTTGGGCTTTACCCACGTCTCGCCCGCCGGGACAAGGCGGAAACTCTCTATCCACTCTGCACACTTGCCGTTAAAGGCGTCCGTTTCAATTGCCCTGCGGCCGTCAGCTGCGGAGACATAGCATTTATAATCGTTGTCTATGTAGATTGTCATATGTCATATTCTCCTTATTCAAGCCAAATATTATATGCAGTTGTATCGATGTTTGTACCGTTGGATGCCACAAAAACATAGCCTGTATTTATATTCGCTATATCAACTTCGATCTCGTGCCGAGTTGTTGTGCTGATTTTGGTATAAGCCGCGCTATTGCTGATACTGATGGTGCTACTCTCCGAGCCCCTTGTGAACTTCGTTGCCGAGACACCGACCCAAGCGTATACGTTATCGGTTGCGGCTTTATTCGTTTGCACGTCAACGACAAGCTTACTATATCCGCTTAAATCAATTGCGTTATTAGAAGTAACGGCTGCGGTAGAGGAATAATAGAGAGCCTCACCACCATTTAATGTCATTTTTTCACTTGTGACAGCCGCGTTCGTATACCCACCATATAAAGGTGTCCAGTCATCAACTACGCCTTCCCCGCTCGTAAACAAATACAGCTTAAACATCAGCGTTACAGTCTCGACCTGTCCCTCGGCGGTGATGCTTACAGCCTTGCTCGCGCTCTGGCTGCCCTTGACCGCCGTGACCGTCCACGTCCCGGCGGAGGGGATAACAAATAGTGCTTTACCGGTTTTATCCTTTGCTGTCAGCGTCACGCTGCCATTTGAACAGGTGCAGACGCTTCCTTCCGGATACGTCACGCCGATCACAGCATAGACGGCGGCGACGGTGACGATCCCGGTCGTGAATACACCCTCTCCGACGGCGGTCTGGGCGGATGCCGAGGGAATTACAGTCTTCGCCGCTTGAACTGGCAGCTGCTTCGTTGCGAACTTAGTCCCGGCGGCGACTACGCCCGCGGCCTGTGTGGCCGAGGCGGTGATCTTCCCAGCAGCGTCGACCGTTATCGCGGGCGTGGCCTGCGTAACGTCGGCAAGGGCGCCGGTCTTGATCTGCTTGTCTCCGGCATAGAACTTTTTACCGCTGCGTACATCTGCGGTCTGCGCGTTGGCGAGGGCAAGCTTTGAGTTAGTCAGTCCCCCGCCGCCCATGATGCCGTTGCCGAATATCTCGCTCATGCTGTCACCTCCGTGATGCTCACCTGCACGGTGATTGCCGCAGTGGGTTTATCTCCGACTGCATAAGCGGTGATAGTTCCGGCGTTGTTGCCAAATACAAGGCCGTATCCGCCATCCATTGCTCCGTTCATAACAGTGGTGTCGGGATCAATGTCAATACGGCTATTCGCTGTGGCGCCGTTGATCGTGACCGTCTGCGAGTACGGTGATGCGCTGCCCGTCCACGATGCGACCGGCAGCGTGACTGTTGCCGTTTTTATCGCGGGAGCTGCGCCGACCATCTCGGGGGTGTAATCCCCGTTTGCTGGCACCACGGTGCCACTGCGTCCGTTGAACGTTATCACGCCGCCGCCAGCCGCTGCAGCGGCCTGCTGCGCCCAATACTTTGAATTATTGTTGTGGGTTTCGTCGGAAGCAGGTACGGCCTGTCCGCCTCTGGTTCCAACTGCCCATGCTTCGCTGTTCTGTGCGGACTCTCCTGCATTCTCCTCGGACTCGGCCGCCGAAGCAGCGGAAGCGCTTGCTGTCTGCGCTGCTGAGGTGGCGAGTTGCTGACTTGCTGCCGCCGCCTCAGCGGAAGTCTGCGATGCTGCGGCGCTTTGACTGCTGTTTTGTGCCGAAACTGCGCTATTGTCTTCGGATTCAGCCGCTTGCGTTGCCGAAGCTGCCGCCGCCTGTTCAGATGCCTCAGCCGCTACTTCCGAGTTTGCTGCCTGAGTTGCCGACTGTGCGGCTGCCTGAGCGTATTTGTCGGCTTTTTGGATATCCGGAAGCGCTTTGACTATCTCAGCAAGGGTTTCGGTCAGAACACTGAAATAATCCGAGCTTTCAATCTCGCCATCACTTACCGCGCTCGCCTCGACTGCGAGTATCCATGCAAAGCTTGAAAGCTTCTCGGCGCTCTGCGTGTAAAACTCAAGTTCGATATACACATCCCCGCTCACGGTCAGCGCCTGTGCCGCAAGCTGGATCGTAGCGACGTTGCCGCTCATGGTGACCGCTGCCGCCTTGTTCTCGGTCGTGTCATACCAGCCGATGGTTCCGTCGGGCTTCCGGTACCTTACAGCGGCAAGCGCACCCGTCGGGGGTGTCCATGGCTGCGACCCCTCCAGCAATGTGGCAGAGATAAAGCGGCTCTGCTGGTCGGACTGTTTTGCATAAACCAGCGTCGCCACATTGGGGTGAAGCAGGTCAACCGTTATCTGAGATGTTACTTTCATCTTTCGCCTCCTGTGCAGGCCGCGACTCCTCAGCTATAATCTGATCGAGCATCATCATGCAACCGAGCATTTTATCGAGGTTACCTCTGCCGCGCACGTCGATTTCTTCGAGTGTCCGGCGGACGGCCTTGAGTCTTTCTTCCTGTTTCATGCCGTCACCCTCTCAAGAACGACGTTCGTATAGTTGGGTTTCAGTCCGCGCTGAACCGATACAGCTGATGTGAATCCGTCGTACGTGCGTGTGCGGTCGTCATTCATCTTTATGTCAAGATGCCCGCTCGTGAGGTAGAGGATCGCATCGGTGAATGTGCCTATAAACTCTATGGACAGCTTGTTTTCCTCGATTTGCCCGTAGAGTTTAAGTTCAAAAGATTTTCCGGCTGTTTCTACTGTCATAATTTCTCCTTTCGGGGATTATTCCCACATAACAACATTGTGTGATATCCCGTTAATCGATAGTGTCCCTAAATAGCAGTCATGCCCGCCGATGCCGAGTGCGCCAGCCGCCAGAGAATTAACGCTGATATAATTGCTGCTGATATTCCCGCCGTTGCACTGCCCGTATGCGGTGGTCCCGCGAGAGACATAACCGCTGAGTGTTGAGTCGTTGTTTCCCGGGGCAACTGTGTCATATGCGAGATTGCCGCCACTGCCGCCCGAGAGTGTATAGTCTCCAACTTGATTCCCCTCGATGTAGCCCGCTCCGGTTTCTTCGGCCTCGGTCAGGATGCTGGAAGCGTAGACGCTGCCGGTGAACTTGCCGCTGGTGGCAGTGAGATTGCCGTATTTGTCAACCTTGAATGCGCCTTTGCCGAGCGCTATGCCGTCAAGCCCGACATACACACCGTCATGCGTTGTGTCGTTGAGCGCCGTCATGCCGTTTCTGAGTGAGCTCGCGGAGAGCGTGAACCCACCCACAGTGACATTCTCCGAGGATAGCGCGCCCGCCTGTATAAAGTCGGCAACGATCTTACCGTCCTGCGTGATTGCTGTCCCGAACGGCCCGTTATAGCCTTTGGAGCTGTACCCGAGGCCGCCGAGATTGAAGCGCCATACATTGGTTGCAGTCAGCACATCGTCGGTGTCCATGATGGAAAAGCCCATCGGCTTTCCGTCGGAGTTGAACTGGAAGACGAAGTTGCCGCCCTTGGTGCCCGTGATGAGCTGCGTCGCGTTGGCTATTGCCTTGCCTGTCTCGGTGCGGAGGTCAATAGCGGTTTGCTCGACCGCCTGCGCGTTGCTGTATATGGTGTCAGCAATGTTCGCGCGGATGTCACCGATGTTGATTGAAGTGTACCTGTCGCGCAGCACATCGTACTCTGTCTCCGTGACCTTGGCTGTGGTCTCAATGCCGAGCTTCTCATAAATGACCGTGACGGTATCGCACAGCTTGATCATTTCGGGCGGCGCTGCTGAATCCATCAATCTGGCAATGTCTTGATAGCTCAGTGAGATGGAGACGGTAGGTATTCCTAAATTGTTGTCGTTGATATAGCTCTGCGCTCTGAGGGTAAGCTGCTGCGCGGTTGGCGGGCTGTCGAAGTCTCCCGAGACGTCCAGCATGAGGATGTTAATGAAGTCAAATGTGCCGGGGACAGCTACAATTTTGTCGGGCAGCTGGGTTATCTCTCCGGTCTCGCTGTCGACGTAATACGGATATACCCCGGTGTACATCTTGGAAATGTTCTCCTCCTGCCGGAGGTCTATAAGGTTTTTCCCGTAGCGTATGACTACGCCGCGGTTCTGCCCGCGGGACGTAAGCAGCTGCGTGAGGAAGTGTGTGAAGAAGAATTCGCCGCGGTACGTGTCGAGTACGCTGCCCTCAGTACCGCCCAGCAGGGCGCGCATCGATGTCGGGGCAGTTACTGTCATGTTTGCCGTGGTGACCTTATCCGTGGTGAAGACGAACGGATTTGATACCACCGCATGGCTCTTGAGCTGCTTCATTGCATCGGCAGCATTAGCGGCTGTGAACGGTGTCACGGGAATGCCGCTTTGATCGTATGAAATGTGGCGTGCCTGAACCTCTATAAGCCCGCTCAGTGGTCGGCTTATGTTGTATATGCGGAAAGGTTCTTGCCCGCCGTATGGTGTGACCTGCGCATAGATCAGGCGGCGATTTATGATCTCCTTATAGTGCAGCCCATCGATTGGGTACTGCATTGTCAACTCATATTCGCCATTGCGCTGTTCTCTGACCCTGCACTCGGCAGCATCATTAAGGATTCCTATACCGTTCGTGGTGAATGTCTGCGCTGTGGATTCAAATAATATCGGCTTCACAGCGTCCACCACCTCGGTATAATGTCAAGAGCCGTCACGCCGCCGGTGAATGATATTGCCGATTCTCCGGGCAGCAGCACCGGAAACTCAGCAGCCGAGATGTCGCCGTTGAGGTTGCTACTGCCGAGGTACGCATTTTGCGTCAGTGAGTCTAATATCATCCCGCTCGTGATCTTGCTGAGCGTCACCGTCTGGCCGCCGACAGTGACGGTGCCCTTGCCCGAGCCTGTCACGGTGATTTGGGGACGTGCTGCGAAACCGTGGCTGTTTATCATCTTGCCGGCGCCGGTAAAATGCACCGGGTTCTGACCGTCAATGAGGAAGCGGCACGGCTGACAGTTGAACTCTATCGTGGCTCTGCCGAAGTTGTTGAATATATTTTCGAAATTTACCGGCCCTTGGAAGTAGGCATACCGGAAGCAATTGACATCATAGCTGTCGATGAGTTTGCAGTAGCCCTCCGGAGCCATCAGCCACGCCGCGATCCGGCGGGAGCCCGCCGTGGAACTCCCCGCTCACGTAGATGTCATAGGGCTGCGTATAATTCTCGAAGCTGTCTTCGGCGCGCACGATGTCGCCGTTGCGTCCGGGGATGGATATGCTTTCAAGCTTACGTGCCGGATATATCCGCTCGGGGTAATGCTCTATAATGACGTGAAGATCATCGGAGCTTTTGCCATTCCAGAAAATCACGCAAACACGCTCGCTTTCCTGCTGTAAGCATTCTCTATCTTGTACATGATCGCCTCCGCGAGCTCGTTAACGTCCTGCCCCGGCGCGCCGTTGACGACGATGTTTACTCCGCCGTAGTTAGTCGTCTGAGTCGTTCCCGCTCCGGTTGTGCCCTCGATCTGCATCCGCATACCGGAAGTTGCCGCCATGAGCGCATCCTCTACGCGGTAGGCGTTCGCATCGATGCCGCGAGCAAGGCCGGTCATCATATCGGGCATCCATTTTTCATAATTGCGCAGCGGACCCACGTCCGGGCGCGAGAAGTGGAGAAAACTCGATATAGTATTTGCGACATTTGCCACGGTGTTTTTGAGGTTGTTCCACATATCAAGGATACCGTTGATGAACCCCTGAATGAGGTCACGCCCCCAGCCAATGGCCGCCTGTGGGAGCTGCCTGATGAAGTTCACCGCTCCACTAAAACCGTTAACGATGGTTGTTTTGATGCTGCCGACTTTTGAGGCGATAGCATTCCTTATGTTCTCAAAGGTTTGTACGGCATTATCTTTGAAGTTAATGACCGCTGTTTTGCATGTGTTATAGGCATTTGGCAGTGTTTCGGTAAAAAATCCTGCTACTGCGTTGAAGACGGTCGTCGCGACTTCTTTGATCTTTTCCCACGCAGTTGTAACGGCATTGCGGAACTCCTCGTTAGTATTCCAGAGTGTGACTATTGCCACGACTAACGCCGCGATGCCCGCAATGATCAGCACTATTGGATTTGCTGCAAGCACGGAAAAGACACCTGAAATTGCAGTCCCGACGCTTTTCACAACGCTAATCAGGCCCGTAATCTTTGACGCGATCTGAATACCTTTTATGAACTCGACGACTGCCTTGATCTTGGCAACGAGGTCGGTGATTTTTTTTCCGATGTTTATCGCCGTCACTGTGCCCGCAATGCTCCCGACAGCCGTAATGATCATGGGTGCCTTATCGATGATCGCGTTCAGCACCGTTGAAATCTTCTGACTGAATCCCGCCCAGTCAACAGACTGCATCATTCCACGGAGCTTTCCTGTGATCTGCTGTATAACAGGGGTGATAGACTCTAAGACCGGCGTTCCTACCACGGCTTGAAGTTGTTTCCATGTCCCGGATAGGTTCCCGGTCACATTCTCCCATCCGTCCATTTCACGGCTGGCCTGTCCCGCCGCGCCCGAGAGCTTTTGAGCCGCAATTACCTGATCAAGCAGAACCTGTGTGGTTTCTCCTGTGGTTACATCGAGATCCTTGTACTCCTTGTTAAGGCTCGCGACCGCCTGCGCGTTTCGTGTGGCCTCGGTTGAAGCGAATCCCAGCGCCGCGTCGTTCGCAAAATTGCCCTTGGTGTATGACAGAACTGTGTCGGCCATTTCTTCAAACGATTTGTCGTAATACGCCGCGGCGTCAGCAGCGGCAAGCGTACCGTCGGACGCGAATTTCATAGCGCTGCTTACATCCATGCCAGTACTTTTGGCGTATGCGTACATTTGCGTGTATGTCGATTTGAGGCGTTCCGGAATTATCCCGGTTTCATCCGCGATTTTTTGAAGGTTTTCCGTCGCGCTGCTTGCCATGTTACCGAAAGTCTGCTCGAACTGTGCATTTTGGGCGCTGACCTCCGCGGCGGCCTCTACCATGCCTGACGCAAAATCTTTTATATATCCGCCTAATTTTCGGAAGCCATCCATAATGACATCTGAAAGCACATTTGCTTTCAGAATATCGCCAAAGCTCACAGCTTGCGTCCCTGCGTCTTCGAGGCTGTCGCCAGTTTCGTCGAGCCCGCTGTTGACGTCCGCAAGCTCCTGCTCCATGCCGTTGAGTGCGGTAGTGGCATTAAGCACAGCTTCCCGCCATTTGAGGGTTCGGGTGTCATTTTCGCCGTACTTCGCCGCAGATTTCTGCATCATGTCCGTCAGAGTTCTGATGCGCTCTTTCTGCGCGGTGATCTGCTCGGACAGAATTTTAGATTTTGCCGCCGCCTTTTCCTCGGCACTGGTGGTGCTGTTGAAGCTTGAGACCGTCGCGCGCATCTGCGCGTCAAGGGTCTTAGCCTGCTGGATGATCTGATTTATCGATTTTCTATACTCGGCCTCGCCTTCGACGCCGATTTTGGGACCTATATTTGTTGCCATGGTGTTATCACCTCAGTTGTAAGGCTTCTTCTATGCTCCAACTCTTTTTCTTCTTTGCCAGAGTCGCACCGTTGTATATGGCGAAACAGGAGATCATGTCGCACATTTCGCCGTAGCGTGTGTTAATGATCTCCTGCCTGCTCATATTCAGCATCCGGCCATAGAAGAGATACCAAGCCAGATTGATTTCTACTCTGTTTCGGGTCGGCTGACCTCGTTTTTTTTTGAAGGCTCGACCTCGACCGTGGTCTTGCGCCCGGCCTCAAAGGCTGCCATTGCCTCAGACATCAGCGCCGTGAACTGCTCGGCGCTCAGTGCCATGACCTGTGCCATGGTCAGGGGCTCGGGCTTGTAGGTCTCATTTTCAAAGCTGCGCTGCATCTCATAAGCTTTGTTGAGTTCAATGATGAGCTTTGCGCCGTTGCGCGTCACTCTGCCGTACTTGCCGCTGAGAAACTTCTCAATCTTGGTCAGGTCGCCGTCAGGGCACATCTCCGCAATCTCCACGGATGCGCCGACGGTGAAACTAAAACCGCGTTCTTTGCCGAATATGATCATAACAGCCTCCTATCAGCCGCCCGGCTCCGTGTAGTTAAGCATGGCCTTGATGCAGGCCTCGGCGGCGTCTTCGCTCTCCTGATCGTCCGCCACGCGCTTCCAGCGGTGCTTAGTGCTGTCGTCGCGGTGTATGGACATTTCAAGCTCCTTTGTCTGCCAGTCAATTTCCTCTTCCTGCGTGGCGTATTCTTCCGAGGATGCGGTAGTGCGGAGCTTAGTGAGTACTACCGGGCTGTACGATGTGACGCCATCGGACATATACCGCACGACGAAGCCAAGCCCGATATACGGAATCTTCATATCGTCGTCGTAGTCCGTAACGCTGACCTTCGTGCTTCCGTCGATGGTGATTTCGCTCTTGGTCTCTGGCAGGCCCATTATCAGATCCTCTGCCTTGCGGAACAGGCCGTCGACCGTCAGGGTGGTAGTGCCGCCGGTGAGAACACCCTCCTGGCTCTCGGCCGCCATGTTGTCGGCATAAAACGTATTGTCTGCCGCGGTTTCCGGGTCGATCTTGACCTCTACGCCGCGGGCAAGCCGCATAGCGCCTGAGTATGTGACGGTGCCGCCGTTTGCGCTGTACTTGGCTACCCACGGGCGTGAGAAGCCGGTACAGACTTTTCCTGCTGCTGACATATGATTCGCCTCATTTCATTTTGTTTTTTATGTCGTCGTCAAGTGATTTCGCCATGGCCGCCTCAGCTGCCTTTTTGGCCTTGCGCGTCGCACGCCCGACAAAATCATTTTTCTGCATGAATGACGTCCCGCTCACGACAGCGCGGGCTATCATCGCATTGGGCTGACCGTGCGGCCAGCGCTTTGTTTTCACTCCGTTGTAGCCGTCAAATCCGGCCTTGGTGCTGATATAATCCTCGGTGTTTTCGATTGGGGCGAGGCCGAAGCCGTCAATCAAGCCCTTTTTCTGCGGCTCGCTTATGTACTGTAAAGATGAAGCCGATGGGTTTCGTGAGTTGTACCGGTGCATGGCCTCTTCATTGGTGATGGTCGGCAAACCCTCCAACCCCGCCTTTATGGCATCTGCGACCACAGCCGCGCCTTTATAGACGGCGCGCTTTATTATTTCCTCATCGCCCTCAAGCGCGCCGAGCTTCGTGAGGTATTCGCTGAGTCCGGTAAACTTCATCGTTGCCATTAGCGCATACTCCATGTCCATTCATGGTGAATAAGCTCGGTTTCATCTTCGTACTGTACGCTGTTCAGCTCCCAGATGAGTCCTAACCCGCTCAGGGTGCTTTCTATGGCATCCGGTGCCGGGTCATATTCCTGCTTGCTGAAATAGTCCACTGTGCCCGTGAGCGCGTGCTCAGCCGTCTTGTTGTCGGCGGTAAATCCGTTCCCGCTCTCTTCTGCCCATATGCAGAATGGGGGCTGGAGGTTCGGGCGGAAATAGTGGTATGTGTTCGGTACCGCCGCTGCGAGGGCAGTACCGATACTTTCAAGGCGTTCCCGGTAAGACATCATAGAACTCCTCCAGCGCGCTTAATGTCAGGTCTGTAACCTCCAAGCCGTCACTATCAAGCAGATGCTGCACGTTATCTATCCGGTACTGCGAATCATCCTCGAGGACGGCGTACATGCCGATCTTGACACCTCTGTCCTGCCATATGCGTACCAGCATATCTATCTGCTGATTCACGCCCATGGCCGCGTACTGCCTGTTATAGCCCACGGTCCGCTCACCGTAGTAATGAGTCGACTGCTGTGCAAGCTGCATGACCGGCATTTGCCCGGCTGCCGCTGTGTTCTTGAGCTTGCACACGGTCAGGATGCCACTGTCAAGCGTCATGTCGTGCCTCCAAGCTTCTCCGCAAACAGGCGGTTATTAAGGGCATATCGGAGCATTCGCGGCATGACCGGGTTGTCCTCGGCGCGCTTGCGAAACAGATACGCCGCATACATCACGATCAGGTTGCAGTCATCAAGGTTGTCCGCAGAGAGGGTTTTTATGCCCTCCCTGCGGATTTCATGCGCCGCAACTTCAAGGAGCTGCTGAAGATACGGCTCCTGCGCCGCTGCGGTCTTGTTGAGGTTATACTTCAGCATCGTGAGCAGTTCGTCGTTCGTCATAAGCAGCTCCTTTCAGATCAGGTCTTGGTGATCGCGACGGTGTACACCTTGGTCGCGTTGCCATTGGTCACGGTCACGGTGAGGGTGCTCGCCCCGGCAGTCGGGGTAATGTTGCCGCCGTTGGCTACATTCTTTCCGCCGTAGCTAATCGCTACCTTTGCGTCGATCTGTGCCGCCGCTGCGTTGACTGCGAGGGATGCCGCCGTGGTAGAGAGCGTGTAGCTCTGAGTGGCCGCATCAAAGGCCGGGCTGAGTGAGCCGGTGCCGACGCTGAGGGAATCAAGGTCGGCGTCGTTCGCCGTGTCAGCTGCGAACGTCATTGCGGTGGTAACTTCGCTGCCGTTGATATTAATCGCAACGAACGCGCCCGGAACGACCGGCGTACCGTCCGCACGGGCCTTGCCCTTGAACACGGTGTTGTCCTGGAGGAACTGCACCTCGCGGCTCTCCTCAATCGTCATTCTCGCGCGGTCGGCGAAGAGGTACAGGTCGCCGTAACCGCCGATGATATCGCCGTCCGGGATGAATTCCAGAATGTCGATATCGCCGGTCACGATGGGCAGGATGCCGTAAACATTGGCTACAACATCACCGGATGCGGTGAAAGTGATTGCCTTGGACTTGAGAAGCGCGTAGGTCTTGCTGTTCATCGCCCAGAACTGATTACCGCGGCTGTAACGGGTGAACGTGGCGCCTGCCGCGATCTGGAGGGCTGCCCAGAACTCAGCGCCGGTCTTGCTGGCATCGATCTTGAGGATGTTGCTGGTGTGGAGGTCGACCCATGCAGGGGCGGCAGCCGGGTACCCGGCGGGCTTGCTCTGCTGTGCAAGGCGGGTTACAATGCCGAGAGGCATACTGTTGGCTGCGCCCTTGCCGTAGAGGATCGCCTTGTCGATTGCAAGGCCGATGCTTTCGGAAAGCATCTCAACGATCCAGCTTGCGAGGTTGACGTCGTTGTCCTCCAGCAGGCTGTTGCAGACAGGTACGAAGCCCGCTACCTTGTAGCCATCAAGCGTGGTCTGGTTGAATACCAGAGTCAGCTCATTGATAGCTGCGCACATCTCCGTCCAGACAGCTTCCGGGACCGTGCCCGCGATGGTCTGACGGGTGGTGCCCGTAACAGAGCGCACACGGACGCGGTTGAGCAGCTTGCTGTATCTGTACATATTCTCGGCGATGAGGTCGAGGAACACGACAGGAATGGTCAACTCACCGCCGCTGACGCCGCGCTTCTCGCCCTTGAGGCTGCGCAGCTGTGCGAGGAAGTTTTTACTATCCTCCTGCCCGATGATTGCGTCGCGCTCCTGGCGAGGCAGCGCGTCCATTACTCTCTGGCCAAAGGGCAGAGAACGGATGTTGATGGTGGTGGTCATATGATTGCTCCTTTCGGTATTTGCCCCACTCTCGGGGTTGTTGATGGGCGGCGTGCCGCGCTGCTCCTCTTCGGTGAGCTGCTGCTCAAGCGCCGCGATTTCGCCGCTGAGGCGATTTTCGGTCTCCTCGTGCTCTTTCCACTCGGTTTCAAGCTGATCCATGCCCTCATTGAGAGCGTCGATCTCCTCCTCAGTGGTGGCCTCACCGATTGCCTCGGTGATGTCGGATTTGCGAGTTTCAAACTCTTTTGCTCTTTCCCTGTGCTGGGCAAGCTCGGCCTTTTTCAGTTCGATGCGCTTGCGCAGCATAATTGCTTTAATTGCCATAATTGACTCCTTTCAGTCTTTCGAGTGCGAGCCTGCGCTTCTCTTCAACTCTGCGTTTGACAACGGTCGCAAGCTCGGCCTTTCTGGCCTCGACACTTGTATCTTCATAGGCCGGAAATGTTACTACGGACACCTCATAGAGGCGCACGCGCTTGATGCGGAACACTGACGGCTGTCCCTCGGTGTGCTCGATCTCCTGGTCAAGGATATCGAACCCGAAAGAGCACTGATTCACATCTCTGCGCTTGACCCGCTCGTAGAGGTTCATAGCATCCTGATCAGCTCGGTTTATCCGGATGCTGCCCCAAAGCCCGATCTCATCTTCGCGGAGTGTAAGCGTTCCCGCTGGTACTCTGCCGAGGACAAGCGTCGTGTCGTGATTGCACAGGGCGCGGACATCTTCCTTTGTCTGATCCGTGAACGCGCCGCGGTCGACCGTTTCGTATGCCTCTTCCCAGAGCCAGTATTTGGCTCCGAATACCGCGAAATAGCCCTCTATGTACAGTTCCTCTCCCTCCGCACGCGCGGAGAACTCAGCAGCTGAGGGCTGCATGAAGCGTGTGCAGAATGTTGGTTTATTCTCCATCTGTTTCACCTCCCTGAATAAGCTTTTTTTGATTTGCAATCATGCTCTGAGGAATGAAGTTTTCAAGGATCGTGAGAATGTCCAGCCCCTCAAGCGGCGTCAGGCCGAGCCAGTCCCTGACCTCGTTGCCGGTCATTATTCCTCGGATATACTGATCGTCAGCCACGGCCGCAAGATCTTTGAGGTCGTAGTTATACAGGCTGCGAGGATTGAACCGGAAATACATATCCGGGCTGTAAAGCAGCCCTTTAGTCAGTACCTGTTGGATATTCTGAGACAGCGGCATGATCCGGCTGTTTATAAAGGCGTTCCAGGCATCGCGCTTAAACTCGCCCTCGCCGAGGACGAACGGCGGGACGCCCAATATTGACGCCACTGTGCGCTTGTCCAGTTTCACGAAGTCTGCGAGAGCCAGGTCAGACAGCGTAAGTGGCTTTACCTGCTCCACCTCAAACTGATTCGCCGGTATCAGCCACGGTTCACCGGCCTCGCCGCTGGCTGCGTATGAGTTGAGCAGTTTCTCACGTCCCTCGGGCGATGAAAATTCATCAACAAGGCCGTCGACCTTGACGATGATTGAGGGCTTCCACTTTGAGGACATGAAGCCCTTTTCGGTCGTTGCCGCCTGCTTGAGGTTATTTGCCACATCACTGAGTTGGATCTGATAACCGACGCCGAGCCACGGGTAATATTCGCCGGGATTCAGCGCGAAGTGCAGCACATTATCAGGTTCATACTCTCGCCCGGCAATTACTACGCGATAGTCGAAATCGCCGTAGGGAACGAAGGATGTGAATGCCGGTGGTATTGGTATCAGGTCATCGAGATAGCCCGCTCTGGTGCGCGGCCATGCGACGGCATTGCCGCTGTAATACATCGTCCTGACTATCCAGCGGATGAAGTTGGAGCGCGTCATGTTCTTGTTGGGGTTGATGTCAACCTTGCGGCTCAACGCGTTGGTAACGCGTATATCGCCCCGCTCCGTGTTCTGCATCAGGTGAATGGTCTGCGAGCCCACAAGCTGTGCGATGGTGTCAACAGCTGCGCTTATTTCCGGGCTGTCGCTCAGCTTGATGTAGCCTCGGCAAGCAAGATCGTCGAATTTCGATGCATCGCAGAAAAACGCCGCGCTGCCGGCGCTTCGTGCCTGCATGGGCTCGGCTCGCGGTGCCTGTTTTGTTCGTGTTCTTTTTTTGCTCATTGTTTATCTCCCCACCAGTTACTTGCGTCCGCGGACTTTTCGAGGCTTTCGAGATATCTGATCTCTGCGAATACCGATGCGTCGAAAAGGTCAATTCTCAGCTCGGGCATGATTTTTTCATAGGCGATCATGTCGTCAGTCTTTTCAATGGCTGACACATTCTCGACGCAGTATTCATAAGCTTCTGAGTGCATATAGTACAGTGTGCCATTCTTGACGCTGTGCTCGATGTATCTGAAGCCCTCGGACTTCTTGTAGAAATATTGCGGTTGATCAAAGACGCGGAAGCCGGCTTTCTTCATTCCGATAAAGTACTCCCTGCAGAACTTGCGGTCGTGACCGACAGCGGCGATTTTGAACCCGCTCTTGCGCATCTCGACGAACCAGTTGATTATGTCTGCATGGTTGACCGTCGGACCGTTGCACATGGTCAACCATCCGTCATCCTGCCATCCGAACAGAGGAATGTTATCTTCGTCCGCCTTTCTGTGGGCGACAGCCACCGGGAAAAAGGCGTGCGTGATAATGATATCCACGCCCTTGTAGTTGCCGACAAGGGCGGCGGCAGTGAGGTCACTGGTACAACCGCAAGTGCATCGACTTCTTCGTGCACTACGCCGTCACGGCAGCCGCCGTAGCTGGTCGAGCGTCCAGTCATACTTTTTATCGGACCGGCGGAACTCATCAATGTTGAAATACGCCTTGATGGAATTTGTGTAGACGTTCAGGCTTTTTGCAAAGAAATCTTTGCGCTGCTGTGAGTCGTTCTGCGCCTGAATGCTGTCGTTGAGAATCTCCTCAGGGCGTATGCTGATGCCATAGGCCGGATTTGCCATCTCATGGACTATCGGGTTTGTGAAATCCACCTCCCCCGTCTCCGGGTCTTTCGGAGCGCAGCACATGAAGATGAACAGCTGCTCATCGCTGATTATCCCCTCAAGCACCTTGCGGCAGTATTTCAGCCTTTGTCCAAGGAACATCTGCTCGTTATCCCCTGCCGTACTGATGCCGATCAGAAGCTTGTTCGAATAGGCCTTCATGGCTTCCTTGAAGAGGTTGTACTGCTTCGGCTTTTTATAGGCGTGCAGCTCATCACAGATTGCAAGGTTGCAGTTCAGTGAGTCCTGCGCGTCAGGGTTTGCCGCGAGGGATTGAATGAAAAATGAGCCGTCCCCGCCGGGCAGCTCCGCCCTTAAGGAATGCTCATTGTTGTTGTTGATAATTTTTACCGCCCCGCCGCTCGCGGCGTCCTCGCCCATGTGCTTGATGTTGTATTCCAGAAATTCAAAGCTTTCCAAGCTCTGTTTCAGCGCCGCACCGACGATGTAACACTTGCTCCCGCTCTTGCGGTAATATAGCGATAGAGCGAATGCCAGGCTTGCCGCAAAGGTGGTCTTGATATTCTTCCGCGGGATGAAGATCAGCGCTTCGTGATACCTTGCAACATCCGTCCCTGTCAGTTTGAACCCGACGACGTTGTAGATGATGAACTTGTGGAACGGTTCCAGTAGGAACGGTGTTCCTCTAAGCGGTGTGCCGTCAAGCTTCTCGCCCTGCTTGTGGACTATCGTCTTTTCAATGATCTGAATGCAGAACTCAGGGCCTTTAGGGTCAAGGTAATATCTTGGGTCGTCGAGGTCTCGGAAGAAACGCTCAACCGCTTGCTTGAGCTCGGGGCAGGCGCATTTCCGGCCGCTGCGTATGCTCTCGGCATACTCAAGGACCACATCCCAATTCCGCCCGGTGATTGCTCTCATTTTATCTCACTCAGCGCTTTGGCCAGCGGACTGAGCTTCTCCTTTTTGGGGGCATCGTTTGTCAACCGCTTTTGTGCGGCGGGGGTCAGGCCAAGCTCGGCCAGAAATTCACGGGCTTTGGATTTGAGGTCAAGGACGATTGTCAATTCCGGGTTCTTTGCTTTGTTGGTGCTCCCGTTCTTATTCGTGTGCTCTATCACGGCGATAGATCCGCTTTTCTTGTATGCGGTGCGTGCCCGATCGAGCTCATAGAGCGTATCGGCGGCAAGGTTTATCGTGATGTCAAAGCCGGCGCATGTCGTCGGTTGCACAAAGAGCCAGGCGTTTAAGCAATCCCAAAAGAAGAC
>OGYD01001234.1_pt1 | contig 19862 bp, 19 predicted proteins | sample 1576441 | NCBI WGS metagenome assembly OGYD01 (sample SAMEA3541537, study PRJEB24748) | human gut metagenome | biome: human gut; feature: human-associated habitat; material: faeces | place: China | collected 2012 | reverse complement strand
CGAACGCTCGTGGAGCAGGCGTAAGACCAGCTTCCGCCGCAAGGCGGAGGAAGGCCATCTGCGTCGAAGCGAGAATCCCCCGGCTTCAGCCGTGGGGAGTGTCAACTACCTGTGCATCTCAGCCTATTCCTATCCGATGCTTGCCATCTACAATGCAGGGGCCGCACTCTATCGCAGCTTCGGCAAGGCGAGCACGACGATGTATATCTCGATCGTTTCCAACATCGTGAATGTCGTCGGCAACTGCATCGGTGTCTTCCTGCTGCATGCCGGTGTCGAAGGTGTCGCCTGGCCCTCGCTCATCTCCCGTACGCTCTCTGCTGTCCTCATCACCGTGTTCTGCTTCTCCGAGAATAATCCGGTGCAGTATGTGCGCTCCTGGATCTTCAGGATCGATGGGGAACTCCAGAAGAAGATCCTGCGCATTGCCGTTCCGAATGGCATCGAGAGCGGCCTCTTCCAGCTCGTGAAGGTTGCACTTTCGAGCATCGCCGCGCTCTTCGGAACCTATCAGATTGCCGCAAACGGAGTGGCGCAGAGCATCTGGACCATGGCAGCACTTGTCTCGGTCTCGATGGGACCGGCATACATCACGGTCATCGGACAGTGCATGGGAGCCCGCGACATCGAACAGGCAGAGTTCTACTTCAGGAAGCTCACGAAGATCACGCTTGCCTTCTCGATTGGCTGGAACATCCTGATCTTTGCTGTCACGCCGCCGCTTGTGGGGCTCTATGCCCTGAGCGAGGAGACGAAGCGGCTCACGATCCAGCTTGTCCTCATCCACAATGTCTTCAATGCGCTTGCCTTCACGTTCGCAGACCCTCTGGGCAAAGGACTCCGTGCGACGGGAGATGTATTCTTCACGACAGCCGTCTCGCTCTTCACGACCATCGTCGTGCGCCTTCTGTTCTCGATCATTCTCGGCATCTGCTTCAACATGGGCGTCATAGGCATTGCCCTTGCTATGGGCATCGACTGGACCGTGCGCGGCATCGTCTTCTGGGTGCGCTTCAGGCGCAGTGCCTGGAAGAAGTGCCACGTGATCTAGGAAAGCAATTCATCGTATAGATAGGAGGATGCAGCTCAGCAGAGAGCTGCATCCTCTCTTTTCCTAATCCTCTTCGTTGCGCGCAAAGAACGACGCGGCGTTCTGGAAGAACATGGCCTCTGCGATGTCCTCTCCGAAGCGTCTGGCAACCAGAGCATGGAAGGCTGGCATGTCCTGTGCACCTGAGAGCCAGGACGGCGTCGTGGATCCGTCGAAGTCGCTGCCCAGAGCGATGATGTGCTCGCCTCCGAGCTCGAGGAAATGGTCAATGTGGTAGCTCATCTCATCGAAGGTGACCTCGGGCTGGCCTGAGTCTTTGCCGCTTCCCTGGTTGAAGCGATCGGCGATGAAGGAGCGGCAGTAGTTGATGCCGACAAGGCCACCGCGGTCCCTGATAGCCTCGAACTCGTAGTCCGTGAGGTTGCGGGGATGAGCACAGACAGAGCGGCTGTTGGAATGCGTCGCCACGAAAGGACGGGTGGCATGGGACAGGACATCACTGAAGCCGGCATCGTTCAGGTGCGAGACATCTGCCACGATATGGAGCTCCTCCATGCGCTTCAAGGCCTTGATGCCGAAGGAGGAGAGGCCTTCTTGCGTGTCGTTGCCGGAGCCGATGCAGTTCTGCCCGTTCCAGGTAAGGGTGATCATCTTGACGCCGTCAGAGCGCATCTCATCCAGGACCGAGAGGCCATTCTCGAGAGGAGAGGCATTCTCGACCGTGAGCATTGCGGCAACACGTCCATCCGAGAAGGCGTCCTCCACCTTCCTGCCATCCAATACCTGGCAGACCTCTGGTTTGTGCTCCTCGAGCTGTTCCCAGAAATAGGATGCGACCTTTCGGTAGAACTCGTGCGGCTTGAGTCCTGTCTTTGAGAGGTCATCTGGCACCCAGACCGCAAAGCACTGGCACCAGCTTCCTGCCTGCGCCATACGCTCGAGCGAAAGCTGCAGGCTGTTATGCGTGAGGTCATCTCCTTCCCGTACATTCGAGGCATAACGTGAAAAGGGCTCCACGTCGTGCATGGAAAGACTGTCCAACGTATCGCAATGAAGATCGAAGATGCAGATGCTATCTGCTGCCATATTCTTCTCCTGGCTCGCTCTGCGTCATATCTGATGCTTTGATTCTATGCCAGCATCAGAGGAGGTGCCGATATAGCCTTCTTGCGGCAACAGACAGCAATATGCATCTGAGCAGCTTGCTGCCATCATCCGCTTTGGGCCTGACTCAAGAGTGCATCTGGACTTATCATGGTGCGGAACAGACGAGAGAGGATGGCCTCATGGGCGAAGACGCAAAGCTTGATATCTCTGCTGCGGCCCAGGCTGGCAGAGCGACCAAGGGTGAAGACAAGCTTGGCAGGCTCTGCGACGAGGTGGATGCAGACACCCGCAGCCGAGATGGATCTCCAGAAAGCCAGCCTGAGTTCGAAGAGCTTGCGCGCACGGTCTGGCGCCTGAGACAAGCCGATGGCTGCCCCTGGGACCGGGTGCAGACGCATGAGAGCATAGCAAGGAACATGATCGAGGAAGCCTATGAGGCAGTGGACACCTTCCAGGCGCACGATGATGCGCATATGCGCGAGGAGCTCGGCGATGTGCTTCTGCAGGTGCTGCTCCATGCGCAGATTGCGGCCGATGAAGGCTCCTTCGATATCCACGACGTCTGCAGGGATTTGAATCGGAAGCTCATCCGCAGGCATCCGCATGTATTCGGAACGCCTGAAGGAGACGTGCCCCGCGTCTCAGCAGAAGGCACTCAAGAGGTGCCGGACATCTGGGACAAGGTAAAGCTTAAAGAGCGCGAAGCGAAGGGCGAGGCCACCGGCGAGGAACCTGGACTTCTTGATTCTGTGCCGATATCGCTTCCTGCCCTCATGCAGGCCCAGAAGATATCGAAGCGTGCTGCCAAGATGGGCTTTGACTGGAAGACCACAGATGATGTCTGGGACAAGGTCAATGAGGAAGTGGGAGAGTTCGAAGCTGAGCCCTCTGGCTCAGAGCGCGCCTTCGAAGAGTTTGGCGATGTCCTCTTCTCGCTTGTCAATGTCGCACGCAAGGAGCATATCGACGCGGAAGCGGCACTGGCCTTCGCGAACCGCAAGTTCCGCAGCCGCTGGGCTTCTATGGAGAGCGCTGCCAAGGCTTCAGGAAAGCCTCTGGATGCATGCTCCGATGAGGAGTTCGACCAGCTCTGGAGGCAGGCAAAGCAGGAAGAGCGGGGACAGTAATTCAGTGCAGAGATTACATCCCGTAGTGAGAGCGATAATCTCATTGCATCATGAATGAGAGAGCCTCTCCCGTTCTCTGATGGAATGGGAGAGGCTCTCTATTGCAACCGGTGAAGGGAAACGATTACGACAGGAGCATGCGGTCGTTGGCAAGCTCGCCGCCCGAGACCTCCTCGAACTTCTTCAGAAGGTCTGCGACCTTGAGCTTTGCCTTCTCTTCGCCGCGTACATCGTAGATGATCTGGCCTTCATGCATCATGATGAGACGGTTGCCGAGCCTGATGGCATCGTGCATGTTGTGTGTCACCATGAGGGTCGTAAGGACGTTCTCGTCGACAAGCTTCTGCGTGAGCGAGAGGACCTTGGCAGCCGTCTTCGGGTCGAGGGCTGCCGTATGCTCGTCGAGCAGGAGCAGCTTCGGCTTCTTGAGGACTGCCATGAGAAGCGTCAGCGCCTGGCGCTGGCCGCCAGAAAGCAGTCCCACCTTCGAGGTCATGCGCGTCTCAAGGCCGAGGTCGAGTTCCTTCAGGCGGTCGACATAGCTTTCGCGCTCGGACTTGCCGATGCCCCAGGCAAGGCCGCGGTGCTGGCCCCTGCGTGCAGCAAGGGCAAGATTCTCGTCGATTTGCATGTCAGCTGCTGTGCCGCGCATGGGGTCCTGGAAGACGCGTCCCAGATCGGCTGCACGCTTGTATTCGGGCAGGCGCGAGACATCCTGTCCGTCGAGCTCGATCGTGCCGCCATCAGGCGGGAAGACGCCTGCGACGATGTTCAGGAGCGTCGATTTGCCGGCTCCATTGCCGCCGATGACCGTGACGAAATCGCCGTCTGCAAGATCGAGGTTCACGCCGCGCAGAGCCGGCTTCTCGTTCACCGTGCCCTTATTGAAGGTCTTTGTGACATTCGTGAGCTTGAGCATCAGCGCTCGCCTCCCTTCGAGTAGGAGAGACGCTGCTGCCTGCGCTCCAGGATGACGGGGATGACAAGGGCAAGGGCGACGATGATGGCAGAGAAGAGCTTCATATCGTTTGCGTCCATGCCCATCTGGAGGACGATGGCACGAATCAGGAAGTAGACGACAGAGCCGACGACCGCGGAAGTGAGGCGGCTGCCAAAGGCCTGGAGCTTGCCCGGGGTGAGACGGCCGAGCACCTCGCCGATAACGATGGCAGCAAGGCCGATAACGATGGCACCAGTGCCCATGTTGATGTCAGCGTACTTCTGGCTCTGGCATACAAGAGCGCCAGAAAGACCGACAAGGCCGTTCGAGATCATGAGGGCAAGAAGCTTCGTCACACGCACATCGATGCCGAGAGCGCGGCACATATGCTCATTCTGACCCGTGGCGCGGAGGGCAGAGCCAATCTCGGTGCCGAAGAACCAGTACAGAAGCACGATGCAGAGCACGGCGACCAGGATGCCGATGATGAAGGATGCGACGCTCTGGGAGACACCCAGAAGCGAAGCAAGACGGGTGAAGACAGTGTCGACATTCAGGAGCGGAACATTGGACTTGCCCATGATGCGCAGGTTGATGGACCAGAGTGCAATCTGAGTAAGGATTCCTGCAAGGATGGCGGGGATATCGAAGACCGTATGGAGCAGGCCGGTGACAGCGCCTGCAATGACACCGGCAAGGGTGCCAAGAAGAATGGCAAGAAGCGGATCGAGGCCAAGCGTGACCGATGCGGTCGCGGCAACGCAGCCGCCCAAAGCGAAGCTGCCATCGACCGTAAGATCTGCGATGTCGAGCATCTTGTAGGTGATGAAGACGCCCAGGACCATGATGCCCCAGAGAATTCCCTGGTAGACGGCCCCGGTAAGAGCAAGAAGCATTGAGATTTCCTCCTTTTCCAAAAGCATGCCCGGCGAAAATGGGCCGGGCACAGAATAGAGCAGCGATACTGGACGGCAGGAAGGTCCTGCCAGAGCTCTGTCCTCTTACTGGATGACAGAGAGGTCGACGCCTATCGCTTTCGCGGTCTCTTCGTTCGTTGAGAGCGTGCACTCGCTGGCATCGAGGGTCTCGATCGGCATGTCAGCAGGCTTCGCTTCGCCCTTCAAAATCTTCACAGCCATCTCGCCAGCCTTGTAGCCGAGCTTGTTGTAGTCAATGCCATAGGTGGCCAGGCCGCCGTTGTCGACCATGCCCTTCTCTCCGCAGATGACAGGAAGCTTGTTCTCGTTGGCAACCATAGCAACGGTCGTCATTCCGGCAGCGATCGTGTTGTCTGTCGGAGCGTAGCAGGCGTCGACCTTGCCGACCATGGACTCGACGACCTGCTGGATCTCATTCGAGCTGGAGACCGAGTAGCGCGTGACTTCGAGGCTGCGCTTGGCTGCAGCTTCCTCCGCCATCTGCACCTGGACATCGGAGTTGGACTCGGCGGTGCAGTACAGGACGCCGACCTTCTTGGCATTGGGAAGGAGCTGGACAAGCAGGTCGAACTGATCGTCGACCGGCGTGAGGTCGGAGGTGCCGGTGACATTTCCGCCAGGAGCATCGTTCGAGGCGACGAGGCCGGATGCCGCGAAGTCGGTGATGGCAGTGCCGACGATAGGGATCTCGGTCGTGGCACCTGCCACTGCCTGGGCAGCAGGGGTGGCGATAGCAAGAATCAGGTCGTCGCCGTCGTTCACGAGCTTCTGCGCGATGGTCTGGCAGGCAGACTGGTCATTCTGGGCATTCTGCTGGTCGATCGTGTAGGAGATGCCCGAATCGTCGAGCGCCTGGACGAATCCCTTGTTTGCCTGGTCGAGCGCTTCATGCTCGGTGAGCTGCAGGACACCGATCTTGAACTTCTTTTCGCCGCTCGTGCCGGAGCATGCGGCAAGGCCACCTACGGCCAAATATGCTGCAGCACCTCCGAACATTGCAAGTGCACCGCGACGCGTGATGTTTTTGGTCATGCTGACAGCCTCCTCATTGTCGGTACGCTGCTTTCGGGCCAGAAGTATCCAAGCAGGACGTTCAGCCATCTTGTGCAACGCAAATTGATACTGAAAGCATCCTACTTTCATAAAAGATGTAAAAAGGCAATGGCATGCAAGTGATAACGAGTATTTAACCGCATGGATAAGGAATTGAGCAGCCAGCTTTCCGTCTAGAGCCCAAAGCATGGAAACGAAGGGCCGGCACCGCATTGTGCACCTCTCCCAGACCCGCCGCCCTGCCTTGGCGGGCATTCAGGACAGCAGGCCTGGTGCCGAGGCTGACAGGACGCGCCTCATGCATGGGTGCGCCCCGTCCTTTCCAGCACCTTGTCGCTGGGGCTCACCATCGGCTCATGCGAAGCGCAGCGGGCACAGAGAAGGTCGAGGAACTCCTCCCCGATCGCATCGGCAGCAGCATCGTGGCGCACGAGATAGCCGACATTCATGATCTCATCGGTCTCGAGCGGCACCGGAGTGATGCCGCGGTCAGACGGATAGACCCCTGTCGCGATGTTGTATCCGTCATGCTCTGAAAGAAGGCGCGCCAGAGATCCGTTGTCGCTGAGGGCGACATGGCTGTGGCAGGGAATGTCGGCAGGTGGCTCCTCGGCGAAATAGGCCGACCCTTCCGTGCCCTCAGATGGGCGAAGCGCGTCACGCCTGCCAGCTCTTCGGGCCTGATGCTTTCCTTCTTCGCGAGATCGCTGCCGGCGCGGACGAACACGTGCGGACGTGCGATGAACAGCGGCCTGAATTCAAGGCCATTCGTTTCGATGGAGCGCCCTACGACATGCCTGTTGTAGTCATTCAGGTAGATGATGCCCGCCGAGCTCCTGTGGTCATGGACATCCTGGATCACCTGGATGGTGCTTGCTCGCTCAGGGTGAGATGGCAGGCACGTTCGGTGTGGGCATCGAGCAGGACGCCGAAGGCTTCGACGACGACTTCGTAATGCTGCGATGACACTGCAAAGCGCACCTCGGATTCGCCGCCCTCGGTGAAGCGTGACAGCACGAGATATGCCCGATCGACAATCTGGCGCGCGTAGCTTATTGCCTCGAGGCCCTCGTCGGTGGGACTGACGCCGCGGCTCGTGCGCTTGAAGATCGTGATCCCCAGCTCGCGCTCAGCGTGCCTGCAGTGCTTGGTGTGAGCACATCCATCTTTGTCCTTGTTGCCTGGATAGCACGCACCCGCAAGGCTCCGCTCGGAAAGCTGATACTGCTTGCGGTCTGCGTGGCGCTTGGCTGCATGAATGGTCTTGCGCTGATCGCCTGGCAGCCGCTGCCGCAATGGATGCAACAAGAAGCATGACGGAACAGCAGATCAAGACTACCCGCCCATGCACCCGTGATGCGTGGCTTTCATGAGCTGCTTAGATACGAGACCGGCCATGCAACAGCCGAGCATGTCAATTGCTGGAGCTTCGATCAAGCCGCACCATTTCTCTGAGTGCTTAGCAAGAAGGATGGCGGCAGATATAATCAAAGGCGAGACTGATTACTCTGAACAGGGACTTTCGCCACATCCGTTCTGGAAGGACGGAGACACAGAAGCGGTCCCGCCAAGCGTCTTCTGGATGCATTGAACCAAGCAGCAGGACGGGCAAGCGATAAGGAATGCGAGCTATGGAGTTTCGGAAGATAAGGAAGAAGAGAAACGAGATCGGCATCGATGCTGCAAAGGATCTGCTGGCTCGTTCCAGACGGGGAGTTCTGGCTGTGAATGGTGACGACGGATATCCCTATGCCATTCCGATCAACTTCCTTTATGACGGAGAGCGCAATCAGATCATCTTTCATGGCGCAAGGGCAGGGCATAAGGTCGATTCCCTGAAGAGAAGCGACAAGGTATGCTTCACGGTCTTTGGCAACGAAACGATCAAGGACGAGCCGTGGGCCCCATATATGCAGAGCACGGTCGTCTTCGGAAGATGCCATCTGATAGACAGCCCTGAAGAGAACATCAGGTACGTGAGACAGTTTGCAATGAAATACTATCCCGATTCCGCTCTGGTGGAAGAAGAGATCGGGCTTTCCGGGCGCGCTGTGCAGATGTTTGTGATCGATATCGAGCATATGAGCGGCAAGGAAGTCCAGGAACGGTAGGGAAGGGCTGCACGAACACCCAGGCCATGATCTTTTCGCTGCAGGACAAATCCTGCAAACCTTTACGTCAATGACGCGTCATCGCATGCAGGAATGCCTCGTTGAGCATTTGTTCAATCTGCGTGCCCAATGCAGGCAGTTCCTGCATGCAGTTGCACAGCTGCTACAGCGACGCTATGAAGCGCATCTGCCCCGCGCGCCCGGCTTCATCCCATTTGAAGACGCCGGCATCCTCGAGCACATGCGAGAAGACTTCGCCGACAGCATCTTTCACGATGGCCTGGATGTTGTCTTCTGCAAGCTCCGGATGCGTCTGCGCAAGCCCTCTTGCCCAGACGGCATGGGCGGAAGCGAGCTCGTCCTGTCTGAGCTCTTCGAGGGAGGCACCCTTGAGGAGGAGCTCCTCAGTGCGCTTGAGCTCGGGCACGAGGCGGGGAGGGAGGATGGCCAGACCCATGACCTCGATGAGGCCGATGTTCTCGCGCTTGATATGGTGCCACTGCTCATGCGGATGGAAGACGCCGAGCGGATGGTCCTTCGAGGTGATATTGCACCTGAGAGCGAGGTAGGCCTCATAGGTGCCGTCATGCTTCCTGACGATAGGCGTGACCGTATTGTGGGCGCCATTCTCGTCGTGGGCGATGATGCCGAGATCGGGGTCGCTCCAGGCTCTCCAGCAGGAGATGACATGGTCTGCCGCATTGAGAATCTGGCCCCGGTTCTGAGAAGTGAGCCTCAGGACCGAGAGCGGCCACTTGAGAACTTCGCCCTTGATGTCGGGATATCCTGGGACCTCGAATGTCTCTGCCGTCTCTGCCTTCATCATTGCGAACTCATACCTGCCGCCCTGGTAGTGGTCATGCGAGAGGATGGAGCCTCCGACGATAGGCAGGTCGGCATTCGAGCCGATGAAGTAGTGGGGGAAGAGGTCCACGAAATCGAGCAGGCAGGAAAGCGACGCCCTGTCCACATGCATCGGGCGGTGGTGCGCGCTCATAGCGATGCAGTGCTCGTTGAAGTAGGCATAAGGGGAGTATTGGAAGCCCCAGCGCTCGTGCCCGAGCTCGATCGGGATGATGCGGAGGTTCTGGCGTGCTGGATGGGCACCGAAGGCATCGGACGCAGGACGGCCCGCATATCCTTCGTTCTCGATGCAGAGCTGGCAGGCAGGATATTTCTCGCCTGCAGGCGCCTTGCCGGCTGCTGCAATCTCTCTGGGGTCCTTCTCCGGCTTCGAGAGATTGATCGTGATCTCGAGAGGGCCGTAGGCGCTCTCATATGTCCAGCAGATGTTTCTGGCAATGGCTGACCTGCGCACATAGCCGGCATCGCAGCAGAGGCTGTAGAACCAGTCTGTTGCGGCCTGGGCGCCCTTGGTGCTCCTCAGCTCATCGAACTTCTTTGCTATCTCGGACGGCCTTGGCATGAGGAGCCCCGTGATCTCCATTGCGATGCGGTCGCGCCCCGAGGCAGTATTCTCCTCCTTGCCGGCAGCAATCGCGTGCTCGGCAAGTTCTGCCAGGAGCTTGTCAGGGACGTCAGATGACGCAGCAGGGGAGACAGCAGGATCTTCTGCATTCTCGGCCAGTGCCCATGCATCTTGAGGTCCAGGGCCGGTGTGTCCTAGGGCAGAAAGCACGCTGTTGTAGGCCCAGATGCGGTCTTCCCAGGCTAGCAGGCCGTGCACGGCTGCATAGTCGCAGATGGCTTCGATCTCTGCTGCAATGTCTTCAGCTACTCCCATGATGCAAACGCACCCCTTTCTGCAATGTGATAGCGGCGCGTGGCGTCCTTGCCGAGCCAGGCGTCCATCCTCTCCTGGAACTGGCCTGCTTCTGCAAGCGGGACGAAGCACTGAATCGTGCCGCCAAAGCCGCCGCCGTGGATCCGGCAAGCGCCCTTGCCTTCAAGAAGGCGCTCGGCAAGTGCAAGCGCAACCATTGCCGGCTGCTCGGCATTGCCGGTCGTCACGTTCTGGAGATACATGGCAGAGCTCTTGCCCGACGCGCGCGTGAGTGCCAGGAACTCTTCGATATTGCCTTCCTGGAGTGCCTGCCACCTCTTCTGAACGAGCCGGTCCTCGTTCCAGTAATGGAGGGCGCGGAGCACCGGCCTGTCGCCGAGCTTCTTCCTGAGCTCCGGTACCGCATCAAGGAACTTCTTCTCGTCCACATCGGCGAGACGGACCTTGCCGAAGGTGCGGGCGACTTCCTGCATCTCTTCGGGGATGGCGGCATAGGCGTCGGTCAGATCCTCGTGGCTCGCTCCGACCTTTGCCAAGATCAGGGCGTATCCTGCATCCTCGAAGTCATAGACGAGCTTCTCTGCCTTGGGATTCTCCTTATCGAAGAAATCGATGAAGGCAAGGCCGCCGAGGCAGACCGAAGCCTGGTCCATGAGGCCACAGGGCTTGCCGAAATAGACGTTCTCGACCTTCTGGCACATGCGGGCAAGCTCGAGCGCATCGTAGCTCTTTCCGTCCCAGAGCGCCTCCATGGCACGGCCGAGCGCCGCTTCGATGGCAGCGGAGGAGGAAAGCCCGCCGCCCACGGGAATCGTGCTCGTAAGGGCGATATCGAAGCCGGAGGGCACCCTGCCATCCTCGGCCATGCATGCCGCCATGCCACGCACAAGCGCAGCCGTCGTATTCTTCTCGTCTTCGCGGATCGAGAGGTCGGAGGCATCGACCGTGACGAGAGGGTAGCCATCGCTTGCAAGGCGGATCTGTGTGCCTTCTGTCTTTCTGGCTGCGGCGTCGATTGCGACATCGAGCGCGCCCGCAATGACATGGCCACCCTCATGATCGGTGTGGTTGCCGGCGATCTCGGAGCGTCCTGGTGCATGCACCTGAAGCAGTTTGGCTCCCTTTTCTGGCTCGCCGAATGCTTCTTCGAAGACTTCGTGCGCCCGCATCTGTCCTTCCGTCATCTTTGAGGATTCCATCTCGTTCTCTCCTTGTCTTGTCTGTCCAACATTTGGCAGCCTATCGCTGCACATACGTGCCAAGCATCCAGGAAATGCCTATCTCGTATGGCTTCTCTGGCATGCAGACGGGCTGAGGCCACGACGGGTGATGTGCGCAATCGGGGAAGTACTCAGCCTCGGCCGCAAAGCCAGCGCCTGCTACGTAGCTCGTCCCATCTTTCCCCTCCGGATCATCGAGCCAGTTTCCGGGATAGAGCTGGATGCCGGGAGTCGTCACAGAGATGTCGAGCGTACGTCCGGACTTCGAATCATGAGCTGAAAGGGCATTCCTGAGCTTGCCATCAGGCTCCCAGCCCCTTGCGCAGAAGCAGTGGTCGATGCCATGCCCCCGCTCGAGCTGGACCGATGCCTGACCGAGATCTTGGCCCAATGCCTTGGGAGTCCTGAAGTCGAAAGGAGTGCCTGCCACGGGCAGGATGCGTCCATCCGGCACATGGTCGCCTGCTATCGGCAGGAAGCTGTCTGCATCGATTGCGACAACCGTATCGAGGGCAGAACCTGAGGCATGGCCCGCGAGATTGAAATACGTGTGGTTCGTCATGTTCACGAACGTCTCTTTGTCGCTCTCGCACCGGTAGCGTATGTCGACCCTATAGCAATCCTGCTCTTCTACCAGAGAGAATGTTGCGGTGAAGCGGCGGTTGCCCGGAAGGCCGAGCTCTCCGTCTGCCAGATTGCAGGCAAGCGTCAGAGAATCATCCGACTCATCTTCGATGCGTTCCCAGAGCCTCTTGTGGAGGCCTTTCGTCAGGCTCGAGTGGAGGTTGTTTGCGCTGTCAGGCCCATCATTCCTCTCGAGTGCATATGTCTGCGAGCCAATCGTGAGCTCGGCGCCGCGGGTCCTGTTCGCGACAGGTCCGATCGTCGCACCGTAGCAGGCTGGGTCATCGAGGTAGCCTTCAAGCCCGGAGAAGCCGAGCACGATATCATCCACGTTCCCGTCCCTGTCTGGAACGGAAAGGCCCAGGACCGTTGCGCCGAAATCGGTGACGGTCAGGGCAGCGTTGCCTACTGGAATCGTATATTTCATAGTGCAGCTGCCATCTGGCAGCATGCCAAGAATCGAGCTCTCGACCATATGCATCCTCCCTGCTTCCGCTACAATGTTAACGTACGCATTGCTCAATTGCAGCGAGATCTTTGGCTCTGTGCTACTGTTTTCGCCAATGGAACCAAATGGCAGGGGAGCGGCAGGAGGGGTTCGCGTGACGAAGAGAGAGCAGATGCACCGTCCGGTATCGGCAGCGGATGTCGCTCGTGCCGCGGGCGTATCCCAGCAGACTGTCTCCCGCGTCGTGAACCGGCAGCCCAATGTGAGCGAGAAGACGCGCCTCGCTGTGACACGTGCGATGGAGGAGCTCGGGTTCCGCCCCAACTTTGCCGGGCGCTCGCTCAGGAGCGGCCGCTACCATTCGGTGGGCCTCACGATCTACAACATCACGCAGTACGGCAATCTCTCGACGCTTGACGGTATCGCCACTGCTGCACGTGAGCATGGGTATGCCATAACGATGGAAGAGGAGCGTGACGACAGCCCTGTCTCGCTCGAAGCGACAACGAGGCGCATGCTTGCCCTTCCTGTCGATGCGATGATCGTCAGCATGAGCATCAAGGCAGAGGACTTCGATGTCTTCCGTCCCGCGCAGGGCTTGGGCTGCGTGCTTCTGACCATGTATCCGCACCCCGGCTGCACGACAATCGATTCCGACCAGTATGGCTGCTCCCGCCTTGTTATGGATCATCTCCTTTCCCATGGACACAGAGAGATCCGCTTCGTTGCCGGCCCCTCATATTCGGTCGACTCTACATTCCGCGAAAAGGGCTGGCGAGATGCGCTGGAAGAGCAAGGGGTTGAAGCAGTGGAGCCCCTTGCCGGTGACTGGGCCGCAGACAGCGGCTACGAGGCAGGTGCCGCGCTTGCGACAGACGCGTCAATGACCGCCGTCTATGCAGCAAACGACCAGATGGCCTTGGGCGTCATTGCCGCGCTCGAGGATGCCGGAAGGCAGGTGCCGGAAGACGTGAGCGTCGTGGGCGTCGATGATTCCCTTGGCGGCACCGTACCCAGAAACCGCCTTACGACGGTGCGCTTCGATATGTTCCAGCGCGGCACCCGCGCCTTCGAGGAAGCGCTCAAGGCAGGGGAGCCGGGCTACGAGGTCCAGGACATCCGCATTCCCGGCACTCTCATCGAGCGCTCCACGGTACGGGACATCCGATAGCCGAAGCCGCTCTCGGGTACAATTCATTCGTCAACCGTATTGGAAGGAACCTTCCGTGTTCATTGCATTGTTCTCTACGGTCTTCGGGCTGTGGCTCGTCGGCTGCATCATCGCCTTCTTCTTCAAGCTCGTCTGGTGGACCTTTGCCTTCGCCTTCAAGGCACTCGGCTGGCTCATACTTGCCTGCATCGTGCTGGCTCTTCTGAGCGTACCCTTCATAGCCGGCGTCATCGCCTGTGCAGCGCTCCTCGCAGGCCTTGCACACGCAGGTGCCCATTAGGATGCCTTCGCAGGAAGGTGTCTCCTTCATCCTCTATGCAGGTGACACCCCCGTGGAGGTCACGAAGCGCCATGTCAGGAATCTCAATCTGCGTGTAACCCGTGAGGGACGCTGTGTCATGTCGATCCCGCTTCGCTGCTCCCGTGCTTTTGCCCAGTCCTTCCTGGATGAGCGCCAGGCATGGATAGAGCAGAAGATGGCGGCATCCAGGAGAAGGATCTCTGCCATATCCGCCGAGCGCTACCTTTCCGGCTCCCACACGATGCTCTGGGGCGAGCCCTGCACCGTAATGCTCGAGGAAGTCCAAGCAAGCAGGCAATCCGTCTCCTTCGATCTGGATAAGAAGACCGTGACGCTCAGACTCGGCCGCACGGCGCTCGAAGACAGCGATGAGGGGTGCCAGATTCGGCATGATGCCATCCGTGAAGTGCGCAAGCTTGCACTCGAGACGCGGCTTCCCGAGCTGGCAGAGCAGGCCGAAGAACGCGTCGGAGCAGCAGCTTCTGGCTGGCATGTACGGGACATGAAGACGCGGTGGGGCTCCTGCTCGACCGGCACGGGCCAGATCAGGCTCGCCTTGGCACTCTCCGCTTATCCCATATTCTGTGCCGAAGCTGTGGCCTGCCACGAAGCATGCCATCTGATCGTTCCCAACCACAGCGCTGCATTCTATCGGGAGCTCACCCGCGCCTATCCTGACTGGCAGCACGCACGGCAATACCTCAAGCAGGCGCCACGCCCCATCTGACAAAGGCCATTTCCGTTTCCTGTGCGTTGCGCCTCTTCCATAAGCGGCTATATGCTGCCATTCTTGATGCATAAACGCCGATGGAGGGAGGCAGCGTGGCAGAGCCTGGCACAGAGGAGCTCAAGAGGCTCTTTGCCGAGGACCATTTCGCGAGCGATGCCTGCGGCTGCAGGATCGAAGAGGCACGTCCTGGATATGCCCGCGTGAGCTTCGAAATCGAGAGGCGCCACAGGAACCAGAGGAACGAAGTTAATGGGCGGTGCCATCTTCACGCTCGGCGACTTCGCGATAGCCGTCGCTTCGAATGCCACGGGCACGGCCCATGTGGCAGTGAGCTGCTCGATCGATTTCCTGACGACCGTGAAGGGCACCCGCCTCATCGCAGAAGCCAGAGCGGAGCGTGACGGGCGCCACCTTGCCTTCTATTCTGCCAGGATCACAGATGAGCTTGGCACCTACGTGGCACGCATGAGCTCGACCGGCTTTGCCGTCGGAGAGATTCCCGAAGATGCTCTCGCACGCATATCGGGCACAACGGATACTAAGGAGAGATAGCCATGAAGAAAGATACCGCGGTCCTCGTGATCGATGTCCTCGTTTCCGGAGCAGACGACACGCTCTACAAGCAGGACCCCGCAGAAGCGGCTCTCGTAAGGAAGGCCGCTGCGGTCGTCGATGCTGCACGTGCAGCAGAGCTTCCCGTCATCTTCCTCTGCGACCAGCATATCAAGGGCGTGGACAGAGAGCTCGAGCTCTGGGGAGACCATGGCATAAAGGGCGATGCACGTCCGAATCCAGAGTTCGAGGCAGGTTCTGGCGCACTTGACTTCATCATCCCCAAGAGGCGCTATTCGGGATTCTTCGGAACCGACCTCGATCTGACGCTCAGGGAGCTCGGAGTCACCAAGCTCATTGCCGTCGGCGAGGACACGAACATCTGCGTCCTCCACACGCTTGCCGACGCCTGGAACCTGGGCTATGCGACGGAAGTCGTCACCGACGCAACGAGGACCTTCCTTGTCGGGACGCAGGAAGGGGCGCTCGAGCATATGCAGAAGTGCTTCGGCACGAAGCCTGTCACGGCAGATGAAGCAATGGCAGAGCTTGCGTAAGTCCTGAACAGGAAATCACGAACTGGGGGAGTCTGCATCAGCAGGCTCCCTTTTTGCACTTTCATGACTCAATCAGGTACCAATTTTCAGATACTTCAGAAAAATATTGAAGAAATTTGTTCAAGTTGTGTACTTCTTTTGTAGAATACTGAAATTGCTGTGTTGGGAAAGCAACAGACGGGAGAGGGTCTGTATGGACAAGAACCAGCGTATCTGCATCGTAGGTGGCGGTCCCGCAGGAACATCGATGGCAATGTATCTGCAGAAGCAGGGATTCCATAACTACACGATCTATGAGAAGTCGGGACGTGTCGGCGGCAAGGCATTCTCGCCGAAGATGGAAGTCACGACAAAGGACGGCAAGAAGGAGCAGCGCACCATCGAGATGGGTGCTGTCATGGGCTGCGATACCTACTTCGCCGTGCATGAGTGCGAGGAGTTCGGCGGAGCCACGCATGCCGATGGCCCGGCCATGGGACGCCGCTTCACGAATACCGATGGCACCCCGATCAAGCAGTCGAAGCTTGCTCTTCTCAAGAAGGTCATGAAGATGCGCAAGCTCTCGAAGCTCCTTGCCACGAAGTACAAGGGCTACGACGTGAATGGACACCGTGGAGTCGCCCAGGGCCGCTATGAGGGCCTCTGCCCTTCGCCCGAGCTCAAGCTTGCCCACATCGAGGGAGAGAATCCGAACCTCAAGGACCTCTCGATGCCGTTCTCGGAGTTCCTGAAGCTCAACCACTGCGAGGATGCAGAGCTCGTCTGGAAGGGCCCCTTCACGTCCTTCGGCTATGGCTACTTCGACGAGATCCCTGCAGCCTATGTGCTCAAATACCTCGATGCCTTCACGGTGAAGCAGTTCCTGTCCACCGGCAAGCTTTGGACCTGGAAGAACGGCACCGAGTCCATCTGGCAGGGCGTGAACAGCCATCTCGAGCATCCGGCAGTCCTCAATACCGAGGTCACCGGCATCAAGCGCGAGGACGGCAAGGTCACGGTCACGCTGAACGGCAAGCAGGAGGAAGTCTTCGACAAGCTCATCATCTGCACGCCGCTCGAGATGTTCCTCGGCTACGGCGACCCGACCGCAGAAGAGACCGAACTCTTCTCCAAGATCCAGAACAAGGAATACTTCACGATGGCAGTGAGGACAGAAGACGAGAAGTCGCCTGACATCTCCTACTACTATTTCGCGAACATGACGCCTGAGACCCGCGGACATCTCATGGTCTTCTATCACCGCTGGCCGGACTGCGGCCCCCAGCCGCTCGTCACCTTCACGCTCAGGAACCATGAGGGCATGAAGGACGTGCCGTTCGAAGAGGCCCGCGACACGACGCTTGCCGACATGGCAAAGTCGGGCCTTCCTGTCGTCAAGACCGAGCGCATCGATGACTGGTACTACTTCCCGCATGTGTCCTGCAAGGACTATGCTGACGGCTGGTACGACAAGGTCGAGGCGCTCCAGGGCGAGAAGAATACCTACTTCGCTGGCGAGGTCATGGCATTCGGCGACATGGAGGAGACGGTCGAGTACTCCAAGGACCTCGTGCGCCGCTTCTTCACTGATTAGACAAGGCTTGGGTCACATGGAAGAAATCAAGATCATCGAGCTCAAGGAGAGCGTCTTTGCCGACAATGATGCCGAGGCAGAGAAGCTCCGCCAGAGCCTCAAGAAGAGGGGCACCTTCCTCATCAATGTGATGAGCTCGCCTGGTGCCGGAAAGACTTCGACGCTCAAGGCCCTCATCCCGAAGCTCGCCCAGAACCACTCCGTTTCCGTCATGGAAGCAGACATCGACGGTGCCATCGACGCCGACGAGATCCAGGAAGAGACAGGTGCCCATGCCGTGCAGCTCCACACGGGCGGCATGTGCCACCTCGATGCCGGCATGACTGAGCAGGGAATCGATTCTCTCGGGGACACGCCTTCTGACATCGTCTTCCTCGAGAACGTGGGCAACCTCGTCTGCCCGGCAGAGTTCGATACCGGTGCAGCCGTCAATGCTGTGATCCTTTCTGTTCCTGAGGGAGACGACAAGCCGCTCAAGTACCCGCTCATGTTCGAGAAGGCAGACGTCGTGATCCTCAACAAGTGCGACGTCCTGCCGTACTTCGACTTCGACCTCGATACGTTCAGGAAGTATCTGAGGGACCGGAACGACAGCTGCGACCTCATCCAGATCTCCGCCAAGACGGGAGACGGCACAGATGAGCTTGCTGCCTGGATTGAGCGCACCTACGAAGCATGGAGGGCCTAAGCCATGTCTGAACAGTTCGAATCCCCTCGCTCCATCTATCAGAACGAGGCAGAGCGCAATGCGGCCGTGGCCAAGCTCGGCCGCAAGATCACGGACGTCGTGAAGCACAAGATCACTGGCGTCTCCACCAATGATGCCGAGTACTGGGGCCTCAAGGAGGTCCTGACCGACGAGATGGTCGAGCTCGGCAACAAGATGAAGGTCAGGAAGTTCTACGAGTTCGAGGACCTCATGAAGCTCGAACCGAACATGGAGCCGGTCCATCTGCAGAAGCTCCTGGACGACATGTCCGTCATCGGCATCCTCGAGTATGACTACGGCGACCACTACGACGACAACGGCCCCATCAAGGATGCACCGCACACGAAGCGCTGGAGGCTTCCATACTTCGTGCCAGGCTCTGCCGAGCTCTTCAATTCGACGAAGGACCGCATCGACAAGAATCCTGCCGTCGCTTCATTCTTCGAGCGCATGACGTTCGTGCCTCTGGCCGGCATCACCGAGATGGTTCCACCCGGAGGAGACGGAATCGGCATGCATGTCATCCCCGTCGAGGAGGCTGTGATCTTCCAGAACGAGGCCATCGACAAGGAGCGCATCTCCTACTGGCTCAAGAAGTATGAGGGACACATATCTGCCGGCATGTGCTCCTGCCGCTACTCGCGCACGAAGCTCGGCGAGGGCTGCGCTGACGACCCCGAAGACTGGTGCATCCAGGTTGGCGATATGGCTGACTACACGGTCGAGACGCACCGTGCCCACTACATCACGTCCGATGAGGCGCTCGAGATCATCCAGAAGGCAGAGGACAACGGCTTCGTCCACCAGATCACGAACATCGACGGCGAGACGAAGATCTTCGACATCTGCAACTGCGATGTGAAGATCTGCAATGCCCTGCGCACGAGCATGCTCTTCAATACGCCGAACCTGTCCCGCTCCGCCTATACGGCAAAGGTCACGCCGGAGAACTGCGTTGCCTGCGGCCTCTGTGTCGAGTCCTGCCCGGCAGGAGCCGTGAAGCTCGGCCAGAAGATCTGCAAGAAGGATGGCACGCTCCCGAAGTATCCGAAGTCCATCCTGCCTGATGCCATCCACTGGGGCAAGTATGCCTGGGACGAGAACTACCGCGATACGGCCCGCATGCACAATACGTGGCCGACGGGCTCCTCTCCCTGCAAGGCGGCCTGCCCGGCACACGTGCCTGTCCAGGCCTATCTCAGGAAGGCGCGCGAGGGCAAGTACCAGGAAGCAGTCGGTCTCATCAAGACGCAGAACCCGTTCCCGGCTGTCTGCGGCAGGATCTGCAACAAGCGCTGCGAGGATGCCTGCACAAGGGGCACGATCGATGCGCCGGTCTCCATCGACGAGGTCAAGAAGTTCGTGGCCGACTTCGACCTGGCCCAGGCGAAGCAGTTTGTTGCAAAAAAGGCCGTGCCTTCCGTCGAGGGACACTTCGACGAGAAGATCGCAATCATCGGTGCCGGCCCTGCAGGCCTGAGCTGTGCCTACTACCTGGCCCTCCTCGGCTATAAGCCAACCGTCTTCGAGAAGCATGAGCTTCCTGGCGGCATGATGCAGTACGGCATCCCGACCTACAAGCTCGAGAAGGATGTCATCCAGAAGGAGATCGACCTCATCAGGGATCAGGGCGTCGAGATCCGCTGCGGCGTCGAGATTGGCAAGGACGTCACCCTTGAAGACCTCAAGAAGCAGGGCTATCAGGCCTTCTATATCGCAATCGGCTGCCAGGGCGGACGTCGCCCGGGTGTCGCAAACGATACCGCAGAAGGCACCGATATCGCTGTCCATTATCTGCAGAAGTCCATGGCTGAGGGCAACCCGGCAATGTCGGGCAAGGTTGTCGTGATCGGCGGCGGCAATGTCGCTGTCGACTGCGCGAGGAATGCTGCACGCCGTGGCGCCG
>OGYD01001233.1_pt1 | contig 19866 bp, 17 predicted proteins | sample 1576441 | NCBI WGS metagenome assembly OGYD01 (sample SAMEA3541537, study PRJEB24748) | human gut metagenome | biome: human gut; feature: human-associated habitat; material: faeces | place: China | collected 2012 | reverse complement strand
TAGCGAGAATTGACAAAGGGGAGGAGATTTTGGAGCAACTGAAAGCAATTGCCATAACTGAGAATATAAAGCTTGCCAGTATCAATGCTCTTGGAGCTATCAATGATTTCACAGTCGGAGTATACAAGACAGACGAAAAGAAATATTATTCAAACAGTTTGACGAGGAGGCGTTCCTCAAGCGCGTGGCCAAGCTGGAAAAAGAGCGCCACAATGTTATTATCGCGGTCAGCGAGGGCGTCAAGAACAAGGACGGCGTTTTCCTATGCGACCTGGTCTCCACGGCAGGTCAGCTGGATGCCTTCGGCCACAAGGCCATCCTGAGCGGCACGAGCCGCTATCTGGCGGACCTGATCCGCGTCCGTCTGGGCTGCAAGACCCGCGCTATCGAGTTTTCTACGCTGCAGCGCTGTGCTAGCCATCTGGCCAGCCGCACCGACGTGACCGAGGCCTACCAGGTCGGCGGCGCAGCGGTGGAGGCCGCCATGCGCGGCGAGACCGCCAAGATGGCCGCCATCAAGCGCTTGAGCGACCAGCCCTACCGCGTAGAGACCGAGATGGTCGATGTGACGAAGGTCGCGAACTTTGAGAAGAAGGTCCCCGCCGACTGGATCACCGAGGACGGGATGCACGTCAACGAGAAGTTCGAGCGCTACGCCCGCCCGCTCATCCAGGCCGAGCTGTCGCCGATCTACATCAACGGCGTGCCGCGGCATATTCATCTGTAATTTTGAAAAAATAAAAACGGAGCACCGTATGAAAATGCGGCGCTCCGTTTTTGCTGCTGTAGGGGTCGGCGTCCTCGACGACCCGGGAGGCTTGCGGTGGCCGCACACGACCCGGCGGGGTGAGGGCACCCTGCCCTACGTATACTCCGCGGACAGACGTAGGGCGGCATGCCCTCATGCCGCCGCAGGGGTGTTGAGGTTACCCGGAAAGCCCGTCGGAATCCCTCCGGCCCTGCGGGCCACCCCCCCCTTTTTTTTTGACAAGGGAGGCTTAGACGCAAAAGAACCCGCGTTTCCGCGGGTCCTTCCAAATCATATCAATACAGACGAAATCAGCCGGAGACCTTTTCCTTCAGGCGGCCGCTGGCCTTGAAGCCGGGGATGGCCGTCGGCTCCAGCTTGCTGGTGACCTTGGTCTTGGGGTTGGTGAAGTTCTTGGTCTGGCGCTCACGCATCTCGAAGCGGCCAAAGCCTGCGATGGTAACCTTGTCGCCACTCTTGAGGACATCGCCGATGGTGCCGAAGATGCCGTCCATAACCTTCTCAACTTCAGCAGCGGTCATGTTGGTGTCGTTGGCAACCTTGGTAATCAACTGAGATCTCGTCATGATATTTTTAACTCCTATCCTTATAGGCACACAATTGCCCGGTATTATTACGCTATTATTATAGAGAAAATTGTGCGCAGAATCAAGAGTTTTTTCGGAAATCAAACGTTTTTCGGCAAAAACTATAAAATTTTCACGTTCATCTCGTCAAAAAGTGACATTTGGCAAAAAATGCACGCTCCATGCAAAAATATTCTGGACGGGCAAAGTCTTACAGCCCCATGCGGTCCGCATCGGCATAAGCCAGCGTCAGCCCGCCGTCAAAGGCCAGCGAGAAGTCGCCCGCCGGGGCGGCAATCAGCTCGGGCGCGGGATTCTGCAAAATGTGCCCCTGGCCGTCGTGGGTCAGCACGCGCGGGAGCGTCATGCAGTGCAGCCTGTCGGTGCTCTCTAGCACGAGCACCTCTCCCCTGTCGTCCACCGTGCGGGCCCCCAGCACCATGTAATAACGGCCCTCATAAGCGAACACCTTGGGGTCGCGCACATGGCAGGTCAGCCCGGCGGGATAGTCCTTGTTGTACAGTAGGCACTGCTTGCTGTCGATGTGCTCACCGTCGCGGCTGACGGCCAGGCAGACGTTGTGCCCGCGGCCCTGCCTAATGTAGTCGTAGTCACCAGGGAAAAGGTTCTCTCCCCCACCGCCTGCGGGCGGAGCCCCCTCGCAGAGAGGGCCAAGAAAAAACAAAAACCGCATCCTTGCGGACGCGGTTTGTTTGCTGCTTACTTATTCCCCTTTCGCCGCTTCGCGGTGCAGGTGCGCAATGTCCACCAGCTCCATCTGACTGATGTCATGGTCACCGCGCAGGGCATCGACGAGGACGCGGGCAGTGTCCATGGCCGTGATGGTCGGGATGGACAGCTCCGTTGACTTGCGGCGGAACTTGACGGAGTCACGGTGCGGGTCGCGGCCATGCGGACTCGTCGAGATGATGTAATCCACCAGACCGCTCTCCAGCAGGTCGATGACGTTGGGGCGCGCGCCGCTCATCTGGCGCACTACGCTGCAGGGCACCATCTCGCTGTTCAGGAACCTGGCGGTGCCGGGCGTGCCGTAGATCTTGTAGCCGTAGTCGTGCAGCTTCCAGGCAAGCTCGGCGGCTTCGGCCTTGTCGCTGTCCTTGACCGAGATGATGACGCAGGAGCCGGGGCCGGGCGTCTTGAACTGGTAGCCAGCGGCGACCAGGCCCTTCATCATCGCCTCGTGGAAGGAGGGCGCAATGCCCAGAACCTCACCGGTGGACTTCATCTCAGGGCCGAGCATCGTGTCAACGCCGTGCAGCTTTAAGAAGCTGTAGACGGGCACCTTGACGGCGTAGTAGGGGCTCTTGCCGTTGCGCCACAGGCCGGTGCCGTAGCCCATGTCCTTGAGCTTCTCGCCCAGCGTGCAGCGCACGGCCAGGTCGACCATCGGCACACCGGTAACCTTGGAGATGTACGGCACGGTACGGGACGAGCGGGGGTTGACCTCGATGACGTAGACACGATCATTCTGGACGGCATACTGCACGTTGACCAGGCCCACGACCTTCAGCTCGCGGGCAAAGCGGCCCGTGTAATCGACCAGCGTGTCAATGACCTTCTGGCTGAAGGTGTACGGCGGGTAGACGCAGATGGAGTCGCCGGAGTGCACGCCCGTGCGCTCGACCTGCTGCATGATGCCGGGCACCAGATAATCGGTGCCGTCGCAGATGGCGTCGACCTCGCACTCGGTACCCAGAATATACTTGTCCATCAGCACGGGATGACTCATGTCAACGTGCTTCGTGATAACGCCCATGTACTCGATGACATCGGCGGAGTTGTAGGCGACGATCATGTTCTGGCCGCCCAGAACGTAGGACGGGCGCATCAGGACGGGATAGCCGACCTCCTGCGCGGCCTGCAGGGCCTCGTCCAGCGTAAAGACGGTGCGGCCCTCCGGGCGGGGGATGCCGCAGCGCTCCAGCAGCTCGTCAAAGCGCTCACGGTCCTCGGCCTCGTCGATGGCGTCGGCGGGCGTGCCCAAAATCGGCAGGCCGATGTCGTCCATGTGCTTGGCCAGCTTGATGGCGGTCTGGCCGCCGAACTGCACAAGGCAGCCGTCCGGTTTTTCGGTCTCGATGATGTGGTCGACGCTCTCGGGATTCAGCGGGTCAAAGTACAGGCGGTCACCGGTGTCAAAGTCGGTGGAGACTGTCTCGGGGTTGTTGTTGACAAGGATGGCCTCGCAGCCGTGCTGCTTCAGCGTCCAGACCGCGTGGACCGAGCAATAGTCAAACTCAATGCCCTGACCGATGCGGATGGGGCCGGAGCCGAAAACAAGGACCTTCTTCTTGTCGGGGTCGCTGCGCTCGGCAATGAACGGCTTCGCTTCGTTGTCCTCGTCGTAGGTGGAGTAGAAATACGGCGTCTTGGCGGCAAATTCTGCGGCGCAGGTATCGACCATCTTGAACGCGGCCTTCGGGGCCTCGGGCAGGGTGTCCACGCCCGCCAGACGCTTGATCGTTTTGTCGAGGAAACCGAACCTCTTGGCATTCAGGTACTTTTCCGTCGTCAGCTCGCCGTTTTTCAGGCCCATCTCAATGTCGGCCAGATGCTGCAGCTTGTCAAGGAACCACCAGTCGATCTTGGTGATGTCGTAAATGACGTCGTGCGCCACGCCGCGCTTGAGGGCCTCGTAGACGCAGAACGCGCGCTCGGAGTCCTGCACATGCAGGTGCTCGATGACTTCTTCCGTCGTCAGCTTCTCGAAATCGGGCAGCGTCATCGTGTCAAGGCCGAGCTCGGTGGAGGAAACGGCCTTCATCATGGCGTGCTCAAAGTTATTGCCGATGGCCATGACCTCGCCGGTGGCCATCATCTGGGTGCCCAGAGACTTGTCGGCGTAGACGAACTTATCAAAGGGCCACTTCGGGTACTTGACCACGATGTAGTCCAGCGCAGGCTCAAAGCAGGCGCAGGTCTTGCCGGTGACATCGTTGGTGATCTCGTCCAGCGTGTAGCCAATGGCGATCTTGGTAGCCACCTTGGCAATGGGATAACCGGTGGCCTTGGAAGCCAGTGCGGAAGAGCGGGACACACGGGGGTTGACCTCGATGACCGCGTAATCGTAGCTGTCCGGTTTCAGGGCGAACTGGCAGTTGCAGCCGCCCTCGATGCCCAGCTCGGTGATGATGTCCAGCGCGGCGGTGCGGAGCATCTGGTACTCTTTATCGGACAGGGTCTGGCTGGGCGCGACGACGATGGAGTCGCCGGTGTGGATGCCGACGGGGTCAAGGTTCTCCATGTTGCAGACCGTGATGACGTTGCCCTTGGAGTCACGCATGACCTCGTACTCGATTTCCTTCCAGCCGGAAATGCACTTCTCTACGAGGATCTGATGGATCGGGGACAGGCGCAGACCGTTCGTGGCAATTTCGTGCAGCTTCTCGCGGTCCTCGCAGATGCCGCCGCCGGTGCCGCCCATCGTGAAGGCGGGGCGGACGATGACGGGGTAGCCGATGACCTCGGCAAAGTCCAGCGCGTCGTCCAGATCTTCCACAACCTTAGAAGGGATGATGGGCTGGTGCAGCTTCTCCATCGTGTCCTTGAACAGCTGGCGGTCCTCGGCGCGGTCAATCGTGTCGGGCTTGCAGGCCAGCAGGCGGACGCCGCTGCGGTCCAAAAATCCGCTGCGGGCCAGCTCCATCGACAGGTTCAGGCCCATCTGGCCGCCCAGGTTCGGCAGGATGGCGTCGGGCTTCTCCTTCTCGATGATGCGCTCGATGACCTCGGCGGTCAGCGGCTCAATGTAAACATGATCGGCAATGTCGGGGTCGGTCATGATGGTGGCGGGGTTGGAGTTGACGAGGACGGTCTCGACGCCCTCGGATTTCAGCGCACGGCAGGCCTGCGTGCCGGAGTAGTCAAACTCTGCCGCCTGACCGATAATGATGGGGCCGGAGCCGATGACCAGTACCTTTTTGATACGCGGGTCTTTAGGCATTGTTGATTACTCCTTTCGCGGCCAGCATACGGCTGACGAACTGGTCAAACAGAAATTCGGTGTCCTTGGGGCCGCCGTTGGCCTCGGGGTGGAACTGCACGGTGAAGCAGTTCCATTTCAAGTAGTCGACGCCCTCACAGGTGCCGTCGTTGGCGTTGAAGTAGCTCATCTGGCCGACGGATTCGGGCAGGGTGTCCGCCATAACGGCGTAGCCGTGGTTCTGGCTGGTGATAAAGGTGCGCTGCTTGGCCGGGCTGGTGACGGGCTGGTTGGCGCCGCGGTGGCCGTATTTCAGCTTGCAGGTCTTGGCACCGGCGGCCAGGGCGGTCAGCTGGTGGCCCAGGCAGATGCCGAAGGTCGGGATGCCGGTGCTCAGCATTTCACGGATGTTCGCGATGATTTCCACGTTCTCTGCCGGGTCGCCGGGGCCGTTGGAGAGCATGAGGCCGTCGGGGTTGAGGGCGGCCAGCTCGGCGGCGGTGGTCGTGCCGGGCAGCACGGTCACGCGGCAGCCGCGCTTCTGCAGGCAGCGCACAATGTTGTTCTTGCAGCCCAGGTCGAGCAGCGCCACGTGCAGCGGCGTGTCACCCCATGCACCGGCAGCCGTCGGCTCATAGGTCACGGCCTCGCGGCAGGTGACGGTCTTGACGGCGTCGACAACGGCGTAGGCGGCGATCTCGGGCAGCAGCGCGGCCTTCTTCTCGGGCTCGGCGTCGGGGTCGAACTCGGTGGTGATCGCGCCGTTCATAACGCCGCTCTCCCGCAGGGTGCGGGTCAGGCTGCGGGTGTCGATGCCCTCAATGCCGATGATGCCGTTCTTTTTCAGGAAGGCATCCAGCGTTTCCTCACTGCGGAAGTTGGACGGGGTCTTGCACGCCTCGCGCACAATGTAGCCCCTGGCCCAAATCTTCGTGCTCTCGACATCCTCACTGTTCATGCCGTAGTTGCCGATGAGCGGATAGGTCTGGGTGATGATCTGGCCGTAGTAGCTGGGGTCGGTCAGGGTTTCCTCAAAGCCGACCATACCGGTTGCAAAGACGACCTCACCGATGGTGGTACCGGGGCAGCCTACGCTGACGCCGCGGAACACCCGGCCATTGGCCAATATCAGATATGCCTGCATAGTTGGTAGCCTCTCACTTTACATTTAAGATATGGAGTGAGGAGAGAGGAGAAAAGGCAAACTGTACCCATCTCCTATCTCCTATCTTTTACAGGGTTTGCTTCGCAGCTTCCTTCATTTTGCGGCTGCCCAGGTGCACCAGCGGGAGCTTGCCCTCCTTGCAGATGGGGCATTCCTCGGGGGCGTAGTTGGGCAGGTCGAGCTTGAGGGCGCTGGCGACGATGGGGATCGGGGACGGGGCCTCGGCGCGGGTGCGGTCCACGACGCAGGCAATGCCCACGCAGATGCCGCCGTTTTCCTCGATGACGCGCTTGGTCTCGAGGCTAGAAACACCGGTGGTGACGACGTCCTCGGCGATGATGCAGCGCTCACCCGGGTTGATCCTGAAGCGCTTGAGGGTCATGACGTTGTCGACGCGCTCGGTGAAGATGGCGCGCTTGCCCATCTGGCGGCCCAGCTCGTAGGCGTAGACGATGCCGCCCATGGCAGGGCCGACCACGACGTCAATGTTCAGCTCCTTGAGCTTCTCGGCAACCGGGGCCATGACCTCGGCGGCCTTGTCGGGGTACTGCTGCAGAAATGCCATCTGGCAGTAAGCGCCGGAGTGGCGCCCGGAGGAAAGCAGGAAGTGCCCCTCTAAAAATGCTTCACATTCCTTTAAAACTTCAAGTGCTTCGCGTGCCATAATTTGTTCCTCCTGTATGTTATTCAACTTATAGTAGCATATTTTGTATAAAAATGCAAGCAAAACGTATATGGTGGGGCATCTTCCCCCTGAGGGGAAGGCAACCGGTGATTTACCGTGCGCACCCTCTGATCTCATCCAGCGTCTTGACGCCGTGGGCGTCCATCCACTGGCCGATCTCGTTCGTGATGCGGGTACAGGCCTTCGGGTCCAGGAAGTTCGCGGTGCCGACCTGTACCGCCGCTGCACCGGCCATGATGAACTCCAAGGCGTCCTTACCCGTCAGAATGCCGCCCAGTCCCACGACGGGGATGCTGACGGCCCCCACGGCCTGCCAGACCATGCGCAGGGCAATGGGACGCACCGCCGGGCCGGACAGGCCCGCAAACGTGTTGTTGAACACGGGACGGCGCTTTTCCAGATCGATCGCGCACGCCTGGAAGGTGTTGCACAGGCTGATGGCGTCCGCGCCGGCAGCCTCAACGGCCTTGCACATCTCGGGGATGCTTTCGGCCTGCGGGCTCAATTTAACGATGAGCGGCACGGTGCAGACCTTGCGCACCGCGCTGACGACCTCGCCGGCGTCTGCCGCGCGGATGCCGAACGCGAGACCGCCCTGCTTGACGTTGGGGCAGCTGATGTTCAGCTCAATAAAATCCACGCCCGCGGCGCAGAGCATCTGCACGCCCTCGACGTTTTCTTCAATCGTGTGGCCGCCGAGGTTCGCCCAGACGGTGGTGCCGCACCGGCGCATGGCAGGCAGCTCGTGGTCGATAAAGTGCTGCACACCGGGGTTCTGCAGGCCGATGGAGTTCATCAGGCCCGACGGCGTCTCGTAGAGGCGCTCACCCTCGTTGCCGGGCTGGCCGTTCAGGGTCAGCCCCTTGCCGGAGATGCCGCCCAGCACGCGCAGATCCTCAATGCCCGCGTACTCGGGGCCGAAGCCGAAGGTGCCGCTGGCTGCGATGACCGGCCCGGCCAGCCGCTTGCCGAGAAAATCAACATGCAGGTCTGCCATCAGTCAAACACCTCCTGTGCGTTAAAGACCGGGCCGTCCTTGCAGACGGTGACCGGGCCGATTTTCGTATGGCAGGTGCAGCCCAGGCACGCGCCCAGACCGCAGGCCATCTTCTTTTCAAGGCTGGCCAGGCAGGGCACGCCTGCGGCGGCGCAGAGCTTAGCCACGCCGCGCATCATGACCATGGGGCCGCAGGTCAGCACAATGTCGTACTTGCTCACGTCCAGCAGGTCGGTGACCAGGCCGTGGTGTCCCTCCTTGCCGGAGTCGGTTGCGGCGTAGATGTCGCGGCACCAGGGCACAAAGCGGTCCATGCCGTAGGTCGTGTCGCGGAAGCCCACGAACAGGTCGGGGCGCACGCCCGCGCGGCAGAGCTCCTTGCAGAGCAGCAGCAGCGGCGCGGTGCCAATACCGCCGCCGACCACGGCAATGCGCTTGTACTGCCCGGCCAGTGCGGCAGTGTCAAAGCCGTTGCCGCAGGGGCCGGTCACGGTCAGCGTGTCGTCCTTTTTCAGCGCGGCCAGCTTGTGGGTGCCCTCGCCCTTGACCTGATACAGGAAGGTCAGTGCGCCGGTCTGGTTGTCAAAGTCGTCAACGCTGATGGGGCGGGAAAGAATCGGCGTGGCGTCCGCGGCCCAGGCGCGCAGCATGTAAAACTGCCCGGCGTGGGGCTCGCGGCTGCGGTCCTGCCACTGGACCGTAAGGCGCATGATATCCTCTGCGACGGTTTCCTGACGCAGGACCGTCAGATTACAGCTTGTTGCATTCACCCTGAATATCCTCCCGCATACGCACGCACTCGTTGTAGGCAGCCTCGTCAAAGGCAACGCCGGGCTGCTTCCTGTAAGCCAGCAGGATGCCGCGGCTGGAGTTGACAACGCCGCCGTTGCCCTTGGTCAGGTACTGCGCGATGTCCGCCGCCTTGCCGCCCTGTGCGCCGTAGCCGGGGATCAGGAAGAAGGTGTCCTTGTAGGCCGCGCGGATGGCGGTGGCCTCCTCGGTGTGGGTGCCGCCGATGACCAGGCCGATGCTGGAATAGCCGTGCTCGCCCATGTAGTCCTTGCCAAGGGCGGTCAGGCTGTCGCCGACGAGGTCGTACACATGGCGGCCATCGTCGAGCTTTTTGTACTCAAAGTCCTTCGCGCCGGGGTTGGAGGTGCGGCAGAGCACGAACACGCCCTTGCCCTGCTCGGCGCAGTACGGCAGATACGGGCTGATGGAGTCAAGGCCCATGTAGGGGGCCAGCGTGATGATGTCGGCCTCGAAATCACCGGTAAAGTGCGCCTTGGCGTACATTTCGGCGGTCTTGGCAATGTCGCCGCGCTTGATGTCGGCAATGACGGGCAGGCCGGTGGCGCGGGCCTGCTTCAGCGTTTCGGCGTAGGCGCGCATGCCGTCCAGGCCCAGGGACTCATAATAGGCGATCTGCACCTTGTAGCAGCCCGCGACGCCCTTGGTGGCGTCGATCAGCGCACGGTTGAACGCGACGACGTTCTCCCCCGCCGTCTTGGCGGTGTCGGTGGTGGGCAGGTAGCTGATCTCGGTGTCCAGGCCCACGCAGACCGGGCCGTTTGCTGCGACGCTCTCGTAGAGCTTGTCCATGTTGGTAAGCATGCTGATTCCTCCGTTTGATGTATATAAATTGCGGCTCTATTATATAATGTTGGGAATCGTAGGGGCGGATTCCATATCCGCCCGCGGGACTGTGCCAGCGGCAGCCTGCACGGGCGCATATAGAATGTGCCCCTACGGGTGTTTTGTGCGTGAAGGGGTGTTATTCTTCAATCTGGAACGTAACCTTCCCGCCTTTGATCGTGGTTACCACTTTTCCGTACAACAGTGCGCCGTCGTAGGGGCAGTTCTTGCTCTTGCTGTGCAGCTCGTCGGCGTGGACCTCGTACATGTGGTCAAGGTCCACCAGCACGATGTCGGCGTCGTAGCCCGGCTCCAGCATGCCCTTGCGGTCGGCCAGGCCCAGCACGGCGGCGGGACCGGCGCTCATCAGGAAGCTGAGCATTTCCAGCGGCAGACGCTGCTCACGGCAGAGCTTGGTGTAGCAGACGCCGAAGGCCGTTTCCAGACCCACCATACCGGCAGCGCCCTTCTCCTTCTCCTCGGCGGTGTGGGGGGCGTGGTCGGTGCCGATGCAGGTCACGGTGCCGTCCTTGATGGCGTCGATCAGCGCGGTCACGTCGTCCGCCTTGCGGATGGGCGGGTTGACGCGGTAGGTCAGGCGGCTGTCGTCAAACCACAGGTGGTGCGGCGTGACCTCGCAGCTGACCCGCGCACCGCGCATCCGGCTCATGCGGACGGCATCGACGGATTCCCTGGTGGAGACGTGGCACATGTGCAGCCGGGTACCGTAGTACTCGGCCAGATGGCAGTTGCGCACGGTCTCGATGTTCTCGGCCAGGCGGTAGTCCCAGGGGCTGATCTCGCGATCCTCGGCGTGGGACATGATGGTCAGGCCGCGCTCGGTGGCAATCGCGAACGCGCGGGCCATGACGGCGTTGTTCATGACGCCGTTGCCGTCCTCGGTGATGAACTTGATGTCCTCGGGCAGGGTCAGCAGATGATCCAGCGTTTTGCCGTCGAAATCCTTCGTGATGGAGACGGTCTGGTTTGCGTCGCACAGGCCGACGCGGGCGGCCTCGGCCTCAACGGCGTGGGCGATCTCGGCACTGGAGCAGACCGGCTTCGTGTTGGGCATCAGGTTGACGAAGGTGTACCCGCCCGCGGCAGCAGCGGCGGAGCCGGTGGAGATGTCCTCCTTGTACTCAAAGCCGGGGGTGCGCCAGTGGCAGTGGGTGTCGATGAAGGCGGGCAGGACCGTGCGGCCCTTCGCGTCGAGCACCTCCTCCCCTTCCGGGACAAGCAGCCCCAGACCGACAGCGGCAATTTTTCCGTCGCGCAGCCAGACCTCAATGGCCTTGCCCGCGCTGTCCTTTGCGTTGCGGATCAGCATGGTGGGAACCTCCTTAAAAATAGGAAACTTTGTCATAGCTGAGAGTGTAGGGGCGAACATTGTTCGCCCGTCAACTTTGCGTGGTTGAGCTTCTGCGGGAAAGCCGCGCATGAGGCAAATGGCCTGCGGGCGAGCAATGCTCGCCCCTACAAAGCCCCATGCAAAAACATCCCGCAGGGATATTTTTGCAAAAAAAAACTTTTCCCAAAAAGGGAAAAGTCAAAAAGTCATACACAAAGCGGCGACGGGAAAGAACACAGTGCCGTGATTTTTAAAGACAGAAATAAAACGCATCATCCCGGCACACTCCTTCCTATGGCTTTACCTACGTTTTACTTATTGTACCATGCAAGGACGGCGGTGTCAATGCAAACGGGCTTTTTGCAAAAGTAAGGATTTTATAGATTTTTGCGCTGACTTTTGGAGGATTTGACAAAATCCGCAAAAATCCGCGCGCGGCGCGTACAGCATTGCACTTTGTCCGGCTTTGTGGTATATTTATAATAAGTATGGTGAATAGGAAGAGGAACGAACTATGGGCCTTTGGGAAGATGCAAAAAATATCCGTGATAAGGACCCCGCCGCGCGCAATGTGGCGGAGGTCATCATCCTGTACCCCGGCTTTCATGTGCTGGTCACGCACAAGATCGCACATTTTCTGTACAACCACCGGTGTTTCTTCCTGGCCCGTTTTGTCAGCCAGCTGGCGCGCCACCTGACCGGCATCGAGATCCACCCCGGCGCCAAGATCGGGCGCAAGCTCTTTATCGACCACGGTATGGGCATCGTCTTTGGTGAGACGACGGAGATCGGCGACAACTGCACGATCTACCACGGCGTCACCCTGGGCGGTACCGGCAAGGACACCGGCAAGCGCCATCCGACGCTGGGCGACAATGTGCTGATCGGCGCGGGCGCGAAGGTGCTGGGTCCGGTCTACATCGGTGATAACGTCCGCGTCGGCGCGGGCAGCGTTGTGCTGAAGAACCTGCCCGCCAACGCCACTGCCGTCGGTGTACCCGCGGAGATCGTCCGCGTCGGCAATATCAAGTGCTGCCCGGCGGACGATCTGGACCAGCAGGATCTGCCGGATATTGTCAACCAGCGCATCTCCGAGCTCGAAGCCCGCCTGAGCCGCCTGGAAGCCGAAAAGCAGGGTGAGTTCCCGCCGGATAAAAAAGAATAATAAAAACGCACGCCGTGAAATTTACGGCGTGCATTTTTTGTCAGTATGGCTTCCCCAGAGGGGAAAGCTGTCAGCGGCCCCGCCCGCTGACTGCTGAGGGGCAAACTTACCGGGAATTTCCCACTGACGGGCAATAGGGCAAACCCGCCCCTCATCCGTCCTCGGTCGGGGCCTCGGGCACCTTCCCCCACGGGGGGAAGGCAATCAACTCATTTCAGATTCCGCAAATCCCCGCTCTCGCGGAAATCCTCATAATCCAGCGACAGCGACGGGCTGTAATAGGGGTCGTGCAGAATATTCTCCCGCCCGTGCACGGCGTAGAGACGTTCATGCTCGGCGTCAAAGCGTGCTTTTTTGGCGGGATCGTTCTCGTCGGAGCCGCGGGACTTGCTTTCGTAGTGGTAGAGCTCGGCGTAGGGCGTCCAGACAATGCGCCAGCCCGCGTCGCGCACACGCAGGCAGAAGTCCACATCGTTGTAGGCAACCGTGAACTCCTCATCCAGGCCGTGCAGCTCGTCGTAAACGGCGGTGCGCACCAGCAGGCAGGCCGCTGTCACGGCGGAGAAATCCTGCACCGTGGCCAACCGGAACATATACCCGCTGCCGCCGCGCTTGTGGTACTTGTGGCTGTGCCCGGCGTAGCCGCCCAGCCCCGTGATGATGCCGGCGTGCTGGATCGTGTCGTCGGGATAGTAGAGCATTGCCCCGCAGAGGCCGACGCCGGGCTGGCTGCACTCGCCCACCATCTGGGTGAGCCAGTCGCCGTTGATGACCTCGACGTCATTGTTGAGCAGCAGCAGGTACTTGCCCGCCGCGTACCTGCGGCCAAAATTGTTGATGCGGCTGAAGTTGAAGCCGCCCTTGTAAGTCACGACCCGCGCGCGGTCATACCGCTCCGGCAGTTTTTTGTAGTAGGCCGCTGTGGCCGGGTCGGTGGAATTGTTCTCAATGACGATGACCTCGAAATTCTCGTAGGTCGTTTTGGCGTAGATGCTGTGCAGGCATTTTTCCAAATCGTCGGTGTGGTCCTTGTTGGGAATCAAAATTGACACGAGCGGCTGCGGCTCGGGAATGTCCCACACCACATGGCAGGTGCCCGGGAATTTGCCCGGCTCCCCCCTGCCCTGCCGCCCTGTGGCGGCCAGATGGTCGGCCACGGCCTTTTGCGCAGCCTTTTCCACATAGGGCTTGGCCGCCGTGCCGCCGCTGGTGGACGCCGCGTGCACGCGCCAGTAATACAGCACCTGCGGGATGTGCAGCGGCTTGGCTGCGGGGTCACGGCGCTGCATTTCGTCGATGAGACGCAGGAATAAGTCGTGATCCTGCGCGCCGTCACAGGCCGGGCGCTCACCGCCGACGGCGTCGAACAGCGATTTTTTGAACACGGCCAGATGGCAGATGTAGTTGACGGCCATCAGGTACTCGGGCGCATAATCGGGCTTGAAGTGGCCGACGCGCGGGTGCTCGGGCGTTTTCTCAAACAGGGCCTCGTCGCTGTAGGCAAACGCCGCGCCGCTCTCGGCCAGTGCTTTGCTCATGCAATAGACGGCATGAGGCGCGAGCATGTCGTCGTGGTCGGCAAGGGCCAGATACTCACCCGCTGCGAGCTTCGCGGCCTCGTTCGTATTGGCGGCAATGCCCTTGTTCTCGATTTTGGCGTAGACGATGCGCTTGTCCTGCGCGGCGCGGGTGCGGACGGTCTCGCCCACGTCGGGGTGGGCACCGTCGCTGGCGTCCACCAGAACCAGCTGCCAATTCGGCGCGGTCTGGGCCTGCACGCTGTCCAAAAATTGCTGCAAAAACTGCGGCGGTGTGTTGTACAGCGGCGTTAGAATGCTGATGGTCGGCCAGCCGTCGGCGCGGGCGGCTGCGTCGGCACGCTGGGTCTCCAGCGTCTGTCTCGACGGCAGATACCGCGCTTTTTTGCCGAAGAACCGCCGCTTAAAAAAGCCGACGGCCCGCCCGGCCATGACGCCGACGCCCTGTTCTTCCGTCAGCGTCCGCGCATAGCCGAACAGTTCTTTGATGCGTTTCGTTTCAAGGCTCATGGGATGGCTCCTCATAAAAGCAGTCTTTGTGCCAAAGGCGGGGGTTGGATTGAATGTATTCCGCAATCATGCGGTAATCGGTTTCATTGCGGATGACGTGATCGTGAAAGGAGCGCTGCCAAAGGTGCTTATCAAACGGTGCGGCTTGCCCGCGCTTGACAAGACGGATGTACTCGACGGTAGAATACCGTTTGAACGCCTGCACGATGCTGATAATCGTAGGGGCGGATTCCATATCCGCCCGTGCCCGTTCAATCTCGACCAACGCGTGAAAATGATTGGGCATCACCACAAAATAACGGCAATGGACCGCCGGATATTGGCCGATGATCTCCCGGGAAACGCGCGCCGCCATGCGAGCGGATATGGAATCCGCCCCTACGGGAGTCCGGTTCGGGCCAAACAACATTCTGCGTTGGTGCGTGCATATTGTGATAAAATAGGCGCCGTTTTGGCTGTAATCGTAACCCTGCAAATGGTGAGACTTGCGCTTCGGCAATACGGTTTCCATCACTTCAATCCGAAATTCTCAAACAGATTGTTGAAATGGGGGTTGTAATAAGGGTCGTAATTGTCGATATACTGCTGATATTTCGCGTAGAAATTCGCCTTTTCGCGCTCATACCGCTTGGCGTTCTCGCTTAAGGTATCCAGGCCGCGGCTCTTGCTCTCGTAGTGGTAGGCTTCGGCGCGGGGCGTGTAGACATTCAGCAGCCCCTTCTGCCACAGCTTTAAGCAATAATCCACATCGTTGTAGGCGACGGCAAACTTTTCCTCGTCCAGCCCGCCAAATGCGCGGTAGAGCGACGCCTTTGTCATCAGGCAGGCACCCGTCACGGCCATATAATTCTGCGTCGTGACCAAGCGGTACATGTCCCCCACAGCGGTGCGAGGGTAGCTCTTGTGGCTGTGGCCCGCGCTGCCGTTGATGCCCATCAACACGCCCGCGTGCTGGATCGTGTCGTCGGGGTAGTAGAGCTTCGCGCCCACCGCACCCACGTCGGGGCGCTGGCTGTAGCTGAGCAATTCCCGCAGAAAGTCGTGGGACAACACCTCAATGTCGTTGTTGAGCAGCAGCAGGTGCTCGCCCTCGGCGAACGTCGCGCCGAAGTTGTTGATGGCCGAGAAGTTGAATGCGCCCTTGTAGTAGACGACGCGGCAGTCGGCAAAGCGGCTGGGCAGTGTCTCGTAATAGGCAAACGTCGCCGGGTCGGTGGAGTTGTTCTCGATGACGATGACCTCAAAATTGTCGTAGCCCGCGTTTTTGTACAGGCTCGTCAGGCAGCGGTCCAGGTCGTCAATGTGGTCTTTACTGGGGATCAGTACGCTGATCTTCGGGTGGCCGGTCAGCTCGTACCGCACCTGAAATGCGCCGGGCGCGTCGGGCACGGCCATGGCGTGGCCCGGCAGACCGAGACGCTTGAGCTGCGCGTCGATGGCGCGCTCCCCCGCCGCGACGGCGTAGGGCTTGGCCTCCATGCCCGCGGCGGTGGAGCCGGCCGCGGCACGCCAGATGTAGAGCACCTTCTTGATATGCTCGATGCGCTGTGCTTTTTCTGTCAGGCGCAGGATCAAATCATGGTCCTGCGCACCGTCAAACTCCTTCGACTCATACGCGCCCGCCGCGTCCAGCAGCGGACGGCTGAACACCGCCAGATGCGTGATAAAGTTGACCCCGCGCAGGTAGTCGGGCGCAAAGTCGGGCTTGAAGTGGTAGCCGCCCAACTCCTTCAAATCGGCGGAGAGAACGATTTCATCACTATAGACAAAATCCGCTCCGGTGTTTTGTATCGTCTGCACAACCTCGAACAGCGCGTTCGGGTAGAGTACGTCGTCGTGGTCCAGCAGCGTGATGTACTCGCCGTGCGCCAGCGCAAATCCGCGGGTCGTGTTGAGGGCAATGCCGCCGTTTTCAATCGGCTCATACACAATCGTGCCGGGCACAGCCTTGGCCAGACGGCGCTCCAGCCGCTTGTCGGCGTCGGATGCGTCCACCAGCACCAATTCCCAGTTTGTGTAGGTCTGTCTGACGACGCTTTGCAGCATCTCGTCAAACAGCTTGGCGGGCGTGTTGTACAGCGGCACGATGATGCTGATCTTCGGCCCCTGCAGGTGCGCGGCGCGCTGGGCCTTCAGCTCCCGGCGCAGCGGAATGTCGGCGCGGTGCCGCCAGTCGTCGTGGTGCATCGCCAGCCCGACGCGGAATTTCACATCGCGCCAGAGCTGCTCGGCCCCCTGTTCCCGCAGGGTCTTGACGCTGCGCCCCGCGAGGTCCCGCAGGTGGACGGGGTTCAAAAGCCGCCGCGCCATGCCGCCGACACTGTCCTGTACGGCCAGGTCGGCAGGGCGCTCGTTGTTCGGTTTCGTGTTCTCGGACATAGCTTATTCCTCGGTGACTTTGGCCGGCATGGCGTCCTTTTTCTCAAACCTTCGGTACTCGGCGGTAATTTCCTTCGTCGCGCCGATGCGGCGCAGATGGCCGTGGTCGAGCCAGGCTACCTTGTTGCACATACGCTCGATCTGGTCAATGGAGTGGCTGACCAGAATGACCGTCGTGCCGCCGGACAGCAGCTCGGCCATGCGCTTCTCACACTTCTCCTGAAACAGGAAGTCACCGACGGACAGGATCTCGTCGGCAATCAGGATGTCGGGCTTCGTTATCGTTGCCACGGCGAACGCCAGACGCGCGACCATGCCGGAGGAGTAGTTTTTCAGCGGCACGTCGAGAAAATCCTGCAATTCGCTGAATTCGACGATGTCGTCGAACTTTGAGTCGATGTACTTGGGTGTGTAGCCCAGCACGGTGCCGTTTAAATAAATGTTTTCCCGTGCGGTCAGGTCCATGTCAAAGCCCGCGCCCAATTCGATCAGCGGCGCAATCGTACCGTTGACCGTGACCTTGCCGGCGCTGGGCTTGTAGACGCCGGAAATCACTTTCAGCAGCGTAGACTTGCCGCTGCCGTTCAGGCCGATGAGGCCGTAGAAATCGCCGGGCATAATATCAAACGATACATCGTCCAGCGCGAAGAACTCGTCAAACCGCACACCGCCGTGCAGCAGCGCGACGAAGTACTCTTTCAGGCTTTCGTGCTTTTCCTTGGAGAGGTTGAAGCGCATCGAAACATGGTCGATGGAGATGATGGGTTTCTGCTCTGCCATTTCGATGCCCCCTTACATGTACAGGACGAACTTGTCCTGATTCTTTTTGAACACCCAGATGCCGAGGCCCAGGCTCAGCGCGGCGCAGAGGAACGGAATCAGCACCATGTTGGGGGTCAGCCCCTCGCCCCACATGACGCAGGAACGCACGGCGGTGATGTACCAGTAGATGGGGTTCAGGTTGATGACGTACTGCATCCAGCTTTCCATCTGGCGCGGGTCGTAGAAGATGGCGCTGCCGTAGACAAGCAGTGTGCAAAAGACCTCCCAGATATGCATGATGTCACGCACAAAAACGTAGAGCGTGGACAAAATCAGCCCGATGCCCAGACTGAAAATAAACAGCATCACAAGGGGATAAATGGCCAGCAGCACAGTCCCGATCGAGATGTGCGACCAGGTCAGCAGCGCGACGATAAACAGTGCCACGAGACTGAAAAAGAAGTTGACGAGCGCAAAGCAGCACTTTTCCAGCGGGAAGATGTATTTGGGAATATAGACCTTGCGCAGCAGCGGGCCGTTCTTCAGCACGCTCTCCATGGCCATGGTCGTGCTCTCGCGGAAGAAGTTGAACATCAGCTGGCCGATGATAAGGAACAGAGGAAAGTCCTCGATGCCCTGACCGCGCTGGTTGAACAGCGCACCGAACACGGCCCACATGACCAGACAGGTCAGCAGCGGGTTCAGCACGCTCCACGCCACGCCCAGCACGCTGCGGCGGTATTTCAGCTTGAAATCACGGGAAATCAGGTTTTGCAGCAGGTAACGGTATTTCCAGAAGCCTGCGAAGGTGTCTTTCAGTTTTTGCACGGTTTACCCTCAATATTTCTCAAAATATTCGAACTTCTGGGCGGCAAACGGGGTGTGCTCCTTGTCCTTAGCGCTGGTCTTGTGCTCGCAGCCGCAGTCGGGCCACTGCACGTTGACCGTCGGGTCATCGTAGGGAATGCCGCCCTCGGCGGTGGGGTCGTAGACGTCGGTGCACTTGTAGCAGAACTCGGCCACATCGGACAGCACGACAAAGCCGTGGGCGAAGCCCTCGGGGATCCAGAGCATCTTCTTGTTGTCGGCGGACAGCGTTGCGCCCACCCACTTGCCGAAGGTCTTGCTGTTGGGGCGGCAGTCGACGGCGACATCGAACACCTCGCCCAGGGTCACGCGGACGAGCTTGCCCTGGGTGTGCTTGGTCTGGAAGTGCAGGCCGCGCAGCACGCCCTTGGTGGAGCGGCTCTGGTTATCCTGCACGAAGGGTTTGTCGATGCCCGCTGCGGCGAACTCGTCGATCTGGTAGGTCTCCATAAAATAGCCGCGGTCATCGCCAAAAACAGTCGGCTCGATGATCTGCACGTCAGGAATATCGGTCTTGATGAAATTGAACTTGCTCATGGTTTGGAATCTCCTTTTTATATTTCATAAGTCTAATACATAGCGATACAGGATATATTATACTCTATTTCACTGCGCCGGGCAAGATGGCGGGAAAATTTTGTCGCTGCTGTAACAACAGGACGGCTTTTCCGTCTTGTTAAGTGGAGGGCAGATATGGTATGATAGCCCGGAAGGTGGTGTGCAGAATGACAAAACGCGAAGCCCGCGCATGGGCCAAGGCCCGGCGCGCGGAACTGGATATGGCGGCTGTGGGCCGCGGCATGGCGCAGGCGCTGTTCAGCCTGCCGCAATGGCAGAGCGCCGGGGCAGTGCTGGCCTTTGCGGCCACCGACGGAGTCCTCTTAGTGGAACGGCTCAAGCAGTGAAATTTCAGGAATCAACCTATTTATAACTAACAATTAATATTTAATCTCATGGATCCAAGCACAATGTATTTAACCGCCTTCCTCATTATAGGAGGCATTATTTTCCTGGTACTTTTCTTCCATTATGTACCGTTCTTCTTGTGGCTGTCTGCCAAAGTATCGGGAGTAAACATCTCGCTGGTACAACTTTTCCTGATGCGTATCCGTAATGTTCCTCCTTATATCATTGTGCCCGGCATGATTGAAGCTCATAAAGCAGGATTGCAAAACATCACGCGCGACGAACTGGAAGCGCACTACCTTGCCGGAGGTCACGTAGAGCGGGTGGTACACGCACTGGTATCCGCCTCTAAAGCCAATATCGAGCTGCCGTTCCAGATGGCAACCGCCATCGACCTTGCCGGCCGTGACGTATTCGAAGCCGTACAGATGTCCGTTAACCCCAAAGTAATTGACACCCCTCCCGTGACAGCTGTTGCCAAAGACGGTATCCAGCTGATTGCCAAGGCCCGTGTAACGGTGCGCGCCAATATCCGCCAATTGGTGGGAGGTGCCGGAGAAGACACGATTCTGGCCCGTGTAGGCGAGGGTATTGTGTCTTCCATCGGTTCGTCAGAGAATCATAAGTC
>OGYD01001228.1_pt1 | contig 19917 bp, 18 predicted proteins | sample 1576441 | NCBI WGS metagenome assembly OGYD01 (sample SAMEA3541537, study PRJEB24748) | human gut metagenome | biome: human gut; feature: human-associated habitat; material: faeces | place: China | collected 2012 | reverse complement strand
TCTTTTATAAAAGTGTGATTTTTTACTTCATAAAATCAAGTTCAATTTACGTTTTTATCCTATTTTTAAAGGAGTTAAAAAATATTTTGATAAAAAAAACATGATTTTTTGATATTAAATCAATTTATCATGTTTCTTTATTTGATTATTAATCCATAACATTATTACTCTTACAATATAATCTATTTCTTGTTGTGATAAGGTTTTATTTTTAGCAATATGATGCCATTTAAATAAACATCCTCGACAACAGGTCGCAGTAGCATGTTGAGCAATAAAAACAGGATGACCATGCATAGGTGTTTGTTTTCCATCATTTTTAGGATTTGAACTTCCTAGACGATTAGTTATAAAATCATAAGCATGTTCTTCTACTTTTTTTATGCCTTTTTTCTTTATATAATCAAAATCAGTTTCTTTTAATTTAAAACTACTTCTAAATTTTGAATTGTTTAATTTAATTAAAATATCATTTTCATTCATTTTATCTTATTAAGTCTAAAATACCTTTTTTTATTGTTTGGTAATCAAAATGACAATATTTATATACATCATCTTTTGTACCGCTTGCACCAAACATATTTACTGTAAATAAATATTTATCACTATAAACAAATCTTTCCCAACCTAATGAAGAAGCGGCTTCAATAACAAATTTTTTATATCCTTTTGGTAATATTTGTTCTTGATATTCTGGACTTGTTTTAATAAATAATTCCCTAGATGGCATACTAACAACTCTAATATTAATTTTTTCTTCATTGTATAAATCACGTGCGATATGAATAGCATTATGTACTTCTGTTCCTGTTGCAATTATAATTCCATCCAACGGTCCTCTTTCCATTTCAACTATATAAGCCCCATTCATAACTTTTTTAGGATCACTTGTTTCTAAAAGTGGTACTTCATTTCTTGAAATAATTAAAGCACTAGGAGTTGTTTTTGAATTAATCATAATATTCCAACACCCAATTATTTCTTTAGCATCACAAGGTCTAAATACATTAAAATTTGGAATAGCTCTAAGCATAGCTAATTGCTCAACTGGTTGATGTGTTGGTCCATCTTGACCTACACTTATAGAATCATGCGTAAATATATAATTAATTGGTCTTTTCATAATTGCAGCCATTCTCATTGCTGGCTTCATATAATCAGAAAAACTAAAGAACGTTGAACCAAAAACGCGATAATTATAAAGAGATATTCCATTTAAAATACTTCCCATTGCATGTTCTCTTACACCAAACCAAATATTTTTTCCATTAATATCTTCTTTTGAAAAATCACCTAAATTTTCTAAATACGTGTTAGTGGCACTTGCAAGATCAGCACTACCACCAATAAAATTCGGTACAAATTTAGCAATTTCATTCATTATTGTTTTATTAGTAACACGCATAGCTTCTTTCATATTACTATCAAAATAAAATTCATGTTCTAAAAGATTATATTCTACATTATCCTTTAAAATCAATTTATGATTATTATCACTATATTCTAATTCAAATTGACGATAATTAGTTGCCCATTCATCATATTTTTTATTACTTCTATTATATATTTGACGTTTTAATTCTTCCCTTGCTTGCTCATTTACATAAAATGGTGGCTGAGGTACTTGTAAGTTAAATTTTAATTGTTTTATATCATCATCTGTCAAACCTTTTCCATGAACCGCGTTAGTTCCTGCAAGTAGTGAACCATTACCTATTACTGTTTTAATTTGAATCAAAGTTGGTTTAGATGATTTTTTAGCACTGTTAATTGCTTTATCTATATCATTAACATCATTACCATTTTTAACATAAATAGTATTCCATCCCATAGCTTTAAAGCGTTCACAAACATTATCATTAAAAGTTTTATTTGTATTTCCATCTAAACAAACATTATTTGAATCATAAAGAACTATTAAATTATTTAAATTTAAACTTCCAGCTAAAGAAGTTGCTTCATAACTTACGCCTTCCATCAAATCGCCATCACCACATAAAACATATATTTTATGATTAATTAAACTTTTACCACTTTTTAATTTTGTTTCATTTTCTAATTTTTTTTCAGCTATAGCCATTCCTACAGCTGTTGCTATTCCTTGCCCTAAAGGACCAGTTGACATATCAACTCCTGGGGTTACTCCTAATTCTGGATGTCCTGGTGTTTTAGAACCTATTTTACGAAAATTTTTTAAATCATCAAGTGTTAGTGAAAAACCAGCCATAAACAAAGTTGCATAAAGTAATGCCGATCCATGTCCAGCTGACATTACAAATCTATCTCGATTCAACCATTTTTCATCATTAACATTGATATTAATATGCTTAGCATATAAAGTATATATAATTGGAGCAGCTCCAAGTACAATACCTGGATGACCGCTTCCTGCTTCCTTAATCATATCTATACCTAAAGTTTTAATATTTGCAATTATTTCTCTATCCATATGTTCACCTCTATTATCATTAATATTATAACATTATTAACGATAATTATAAACAAAAAATTAAATATTATAAGTATAGTTAGTTTCTTGTGAATCCAAAATTTCTTGATTTTCATCACTATAACTTAAGGATGGGGTATTAATATAAACAACTCCTAAAACAAATATAACAAACCCAATAATTGATTTACTTTTAACCATTTCTTTCATAAACATCCTCCTCTAACTAAAAAAATCATATCACGAACAAATATTCGTGTCAATAGTAAAATCAAACATTTGTTTGACTTTTTTTAAAAATTGTGTTAAACTTTACACAGAATGTTAAGGAGGTTATATATGGAAACATTAACTAAAAGACAAAACGATATTTTAAATTATATAAAAAATTACATAGTTGTTCATGGGTATCCACCAACTATTAGAGAAATAGGAAAAGATTTAGGGCTATCTTCCCCTGCTACTATTCATGCGCATTTAGCTAATCTAGAAAAAAAAGGTTTTATAAAAAAAGAAGGAACAAAAAATAGAGCCATTGAGTTATTAGTTGAAAATGAATATGCTAAACCTCAAGACGATTTAATTGCTGAAGTTCCACTACTTGGCAAAATAACAGCTGGTAGTCCAATTGAGGCTATTGAAAATCCTGATGAAATGTTTGCCCTACCTTCATACTTAATTCCCAAAAACAAAGAAGTCTTCACTTTAAATGTTAGTGGTGAAAGTATGATTAATGCAGGTATTTTAGATGGTGATATAGTAATAGTTGAAAAACGAAACACGGCTCGTAATGGTGAAATTGTTGTTGCCATGACTGATGAAAACGAAGTTACTTTAAAAACGTATTATAAAGAAGATGGTTATTTTAGACTTCAACCACAAAATGATACAATGGATCCAATTATATTAAACAATGTAACAATTTTAGGTATTGCAATCGGATTATATAGAAAAATATAAGGCATAGCTTTAAGCTATACCTTTTTTATTGATATTTTCTTTTTAAATCAGAATACCAGTTTTTAACTTTTTGTTTACCTTTTTCAGCACTTTCTTTTACTTCTTCTTTTAATTGATCCTTTTTTTGACCTATTTTATTATAATTATCAGAACCAATTTTTTCTTTTGCTTTATTTTTTATTTTATTTTTCATTTTCTTAGTTTCTTTAACTACTTTAGTTTTTTCTTTTTTAGCTTTTTTATCTATTTCTTTTTCTTTAATATATTTTTTTACTGAGTTATATTTTTTCTTAAATGGATCCTTGTAATTTGGATATTTTTTTTCTATCTTTTTATCTAGTTTTTTTACTTTATCCTTTATTTCTTTTTTAGTTATATCATCTAGTTCATTAAAATATATTCCTTTAATTGGTTTATTACCAGATATAAATTCAACTAAATTAATAAATTCTTTAATCATTTTTTCTTTGGCTTTTTTACCATCTACATTATTAATTTTTTCTTGAATATTATTATATTCTTTTTTTACTTCTTTATTTATTTTTTCTTTTTTGGTAGATTTCTTACTATATTTTACTTTTTTTATACTTTTAATTTCTTTAGAATTTGTACTAGTTGGTGTTTCTAAAGAATTATCATTATATGTTATTTCACTTTCAATAGATTGTTCTTCCTTATTTGTACAAGCTGTTAACGATAAAGCTTCAAGAGATGCCATATAAAGTAATAGATATTTTTTTAATTTATTTCGATTCATTTTTTATCATCCTTTCTCTTTTTGAAAATTCACATCCGCAATAATCTTGACGATATAAATTATATTTATGTGAAAGTTCTATTGATCTTTTATAACCATTTTTCTTTTTAAAATCAGAAAATAAATAATTAATACCATATAGATCACTTAATTTTTTTCCTATTTCATTTAATTTATCTGCTTTTTTATAAGGACTAACAGATAAAGTTGTAGTAAAATAATCAAAGCCTTTTTCTTTAGCGCATTTAGCTGTTTCTTCTAATCTTAAAAAATAACACTTAATACACCTTGCTCCACCTTCTTTAAGATCTTCTAAACCTTTAGAAATCTCTAAAAATCTTTCAGGTTCATAATTTCCTTCGATAAATTTTATGTCATTTTTTACTTTAAGTTCACTAATTAATCTTTTTTGTTCATTAACCCTTTTTTGATATTCATCTTTATTTGTAATATTAGGATTATAATAAAAAATAGTGATTTTAAAATAATTTGACAAATATTCTAAGACATAACTACTACAAGGTGCACAACAACTATGAAGTAATAATGTTGGCGTATAATCTAGACTATTAATTAATTCATCTAATTTTTTTTGATAATTAATCATAATATCACCTCATTTGCAATTATTATAAAAGAAAAAAGATTATTTTGCAATCTTTTTTAATTTTTCATTATATTGTTTTATCTTTATTTCTAAATCTGGGAATGATTTTGTTAATCTTCGATAAAGAGCTGATTTAGATTCAATAGCCGCTTTCACACGTTTTTTAATTTCTTCTGTACTGTCTTTTCTTACAGTTGAAGCAATATTCTTAAATTCAAAAATGATTTTAAAAGAAATACAAAAGTCAATTATAAATAAGAATAACAAAATAAACGTAATAACATTTAAAACTGGCTCAGAAATAGACATTAATATTTTCATAATAAATGGATTAGCTATGTAAAAAAGAATAATTCCACCTAAACCAAATAAAACTAAATTACCTAAGCAAATTCTTCCATTTAAATTAAATTTATTTGAAGAATAATCCCACCATCTAGCTTTAAATAGTTTTTCCATTATGTAACTTGTTAAGTATTCCAAGATACCACAAATCAAAAAACTCATACAAAACAATATAAATGGATCATACACATATTTATTTAGAAAAATAAGCATTAATAAGGCACCTACTCCATATACAGGACAATATGGTCCGATTAAAAAGCCTCTATTTACTATTTTTTTATTTAATATTGCTACATCAATCATTTCAATTATCCAACCGACAACTGAGTAAATTATAAAAAGCAAAAAGTATATTTTTAAATCATACATAAATTACTACTCCATTTCTTCAAGAAATAATTTTCCTACATTTTTTTTAGGTAATAATATCTTAACATTTCTTACCATTTTTATTTCAAAGATATTTTTATCAGTTACAAGTTCTTCACCATCAATACTCCAACCTTTTTCTGGTGGGGTATTAAATTCTATTTTTAAATTATTTATTTTATAAAATTTAAAGCCTGGCAATTTTGTTATATCATATTTTGTTAAGTAATATAGGTTTTTTAAAATATCTTTTTTCTTACTTATTTTACAAAATAGTACTTCAAAACAATTATCATCTAGTTTTACATCTTTATAAAAGTTATTAATACCTGCTATTCTATTAGCATTTGAAATAAGCATAAATGATACTTTATCACTATATTTTTTGCCATCAATATAATAATCTATATCGTAAATAGGAATATCTTCTATTCCTTCTTTTATTCCTTCAATTAAATAAGCTAAATAACCATATTTTTTCTTTAGATGTCTTGGTGTTTCGTAAGAAATGTTAACAAATTTTCCAAAACCTGCGACATATACAAATGGTTGATTATTTATTGTACAAATATCTATATCTTTAACAACACCATTTAGTAATAATTTTAAATTTTTAAAGATGTTTTTTTCATATCCAAACATTGCACCAATGTCATTGGCTGTTCCCATTGGAATATGAGCTAAAACAAGTCTTTCTTTACGTCTTAGATTACCTGTCATAGATTCATTAAAGGTTCCATCGCCACCAATTGATATAACTAAGTCTACAATTTCTAAATTTGTCACAATTTCTTTAGCTTGTCCTTTATATTCGGTTTTTATAAAATTAACATCATAATTATATTCCTTCAAAATATTAGTAAATTCTTCTGTAAAATCGTGTTTTACTGCTTTACCACTATTAGGGTTATATATAACTACACATTTTTTCATAGCTCACCTTCTTATAAAAATATTATACATTATTTAAAGATATTTTAAAATAGAAAAAAGGATTACTAATCCTCTTTTTCTATATCTTCTTCAATTCGAATTAGTTCATTGTATTTGCAAATTCGATCCATTCTTGACATTGATCCTGTTTTAATTTGACCTAAATCAAGACCTACAGCAAAATCAGCTATAAAACTATCATCTGTTTCACCACTACGATGTGAAATAATTGTTTTATAATTATTATTTTTAGCAAGATCGATTGTTTCTAACATTTCTGTTACTGTTCCAATTTGGTTTGCTTTAAGTAAAATAGCATTTGCAATTCCCATTTCAATTCCGTTTGCAAAGATGTTTTTGTTTGTTACAAACAAATCATCACCAACTAGTTGAATTCTGTCTCCTAGACGATCTGTTAAAATTTTAAATCCTTCATAATCAGTTTCATTCAATCCATCTTCAATTGAAATGATTGGATATTCATTAACAAGTTCTTCTAAATAATCAACTAATTCTTCATTGTTATAGCTTCTTCCTTCACTCTTTAAAACATATCTTCCATTTTCATAAAATTCACTAGCTGCTACATCTAAAGCTAAGAAAACATTTTCTCCTGGAACATATCCAGCTTTTTTAATAGCTTCACAAATTAAATCTAGTGCTTCTTTATTACCTTTTAAATCTGGTGCGAATCCACCTTCATCACCTACACCTGTAGCATAACCTTTATTATTTAAAACGCTTTTTAAAGTATGAAAGATTTCTGATCCCATACGAATTCTCTCTTTTATTGTATCTGCTTCTGGAATAATCATAAATTCTTGGAAATCAAGATTATTATCAGCATGAGCTCCACCATTTAAAATATTCATCATAGGACGTGGAAGTGTTCTTCCTTCTCCGATAAATTTATATAAAGGCATTTTTTTAGCTAAAGCAGCTGCTCTTACACAAGCAAGAGATACACCTAATGTAGCATTAGCTCCTAAAGAACTTTTATTATCTGTTCCATCTAATTTAATCATAAGTTCATCGATTGCTTTAAAATCAAGTACGTCTCTTCCTATTAAATTGGCTCTTATTAATGTGTTAACGTTATTAACAGCCTTTAAAACACCTTTTCCTTGATATCTATTTGGATCTTCATCACGTAATTCTAGGGCTTCTTTTGAACCAGTTGAAGCTCCACTTGGAACACTTGCTCTTCCTATTATTCCGTTTTTTAAGATAACATCTACTTCAACAGTTGGATTCCCTCTAGAATCTAAAATCTCTCTAGCTTTTATATCTTGTATTTCTGTCATTTTTATTCCTCCAATTTCCAAATCGTTTCTTTAAACTCATTACCTCGAGTTTCAAAATTATCATATTGATCCCAAGATGCTGATGCAGGTGAAAGTAATACAGTATCATTTCTTTCTGATATTTCAACTGCTTTTTGTATTGATTCTTTTAAAGAGTCAAAAGCAAAACATTTTATATTTTGTTTATCAGCAAATTCTTTTATTCTATTTTTTGTCTCTCCATAACATATTATGCATTTAACATGTCCTAAATAATCACTTAATTCATTAAAATTTTGATTTCTTTCAAATCCACCTAATAATAATATTGTTGGATTTGTAAAAGTATTTAGGGCTGTTATTGTCGCTACTGGATTTGTTGACTTGGAATCATTATAGTAAGTTACACCATTTATTTCTCTTACAAATTCAATTCTATGTTCTACACCATTAAAGTTTTTTAAAACGTCTCTTGTACATTCTAAATCAATATCTAATGTATCAATAATTAATAATGCAGCCATTATATTTTCATAATTATGTATTCCTTTTAATTTTATATCTTTTGTATTTAATTCAAAATTTCCAATTTTTATTATATCATTTTCAATATAAACATCTTTTTTTTCTTTTACCGAAAAATATTTTTTTTGAACTTTAACATCACTTGTTAATTGCATTACTTCTTTATCATCATAATTAAGAATAGCTATATCTGATTCTATTTGATTATTAAAAATCTTTTTCTTTGCTTTTTTATAATTATCATATGTTCCGTGTAAATCAAGATGTGTTTCACTTAAATTAAGTAAGGCACTAATATCACATTTAAAATCATACATATCAACTAACTGATGGTCTGATATTTCTAAAAGTAAAATATCTTCTGGTTTTATTTTGTCAACTAAGCTACAAAGGGGATATCCAATATTACCTCCTAAGCAAACGGATTTTTTAGCTGCTTTTAAAAATTCATATACTAATGTAGTTGTAGTTGTTTTTCCATTTGAACCTGTTATACCTATTATTTTAATATCATGAGGTAAATAGCTATAAGCCAGTTCTACTTCATTAATTATTTTTATGTTTAGTTCACGTGCTTTTTGGACACATTTATGAGTTGGTAAAATACCTGGATTTTTTACCATCATATCATATGAATCATCTAATAATTCTTCTGGTTTATTCGTTATAACATATTCTACTCCACGACTTATTAGGTCCTCAACATGTTGTTTATTTTGTTCTTTCATATCAGTTATTAAAACTTTATTGTCTTTGCTTAGTAATTTGGCTGCTTCATATCCACTTTTAGCCATTCCTAAGATAAATACTTTTTTATTCTTTGGCATTCTATACACCTTCCTAAATTATTATATCAAAATTATTTTAGTTTGTTAACACAATTTCTATCTTTTATTTAATTTATATGCTATAATATTTAGGAATATATGGAGGTGATTTTATGTATATTAAGGAATTAACTAATGAAGAATTTAATAATTTTAGTAATAAGTTTAATATTAAATCGATTTATCAAACGGTTGAATATGCTCTTATTATGCAAGATCAAAAGTTTACTAGTTTATTCGTTGGATTAATAGATGACTCTAATCAAATAGTAGCTGCTTCTTTAATCTTAATTGAACAATTATCAAAATTCAAATATGCATATGCTCCTCGTGGATTCTTAATTGATTATAATAATTTTAATTTACTTTCTATTTTCACAAAGGAAATAAAAGCCTTTTTGAACAAGAAAAACGTTATGGCTATAAAAATAAGTCCTTTAATTATTAAAAATATTTATGACAAAAAAAATAATGTTTTAACTAAAAATAGTTATTTCGGTAATATTTTTACTAATCTTCAAAAATTAGGATATGCTCATTTAGGTTATAACAATTATTTTGAAGCTTTAAAGCCTCGTTATGAAGCAATTATTAATTTAGATATGCCTTATTATATGTTGTTTAGAAACATTCGTAAGCAATTTAGAACTAAAATCAGAACTGCTGAAAAAAAAGGTGTCAAAATATATAAAGGTGATATTAATAATTTAGAGTATTTATATTTACAAACTAAGAAAAAATATCCAAGAGACTTACAATATTTTAAAGATTGTTACAATTATTTTAATAGAACTGGAAAAGTTGAATTTTTCTATTCAAAATTAGATACTAGTGCTCATTTAAAATTTGTTCAAAATGAATATCATCAATGGGAGAAAAAGGCTCTTGATTATAGTAATATGGTTACAAATAGCGAAGTTACTATAAATCATCGTTTATTAAGTGAGAAAATGGAAGTTGATCAAAATTTTGAAAACTATAAAAAAATATTAGTTAAAGCTACCAAGTATCTTCGTAATTATCCTGATGGGATTGTTACTGCATCTTGTTTAGTTATTAAAAATAATGATGAGATTTTTATTTTAATGGATGGATATGATCCTAAATACAAAAGTTTAAATTCTAAACATTTACTGATTTGGAAACTAATTGAAAGATATTCTAAAAAGGGATTTAAAAAGTTTAACTTAAATGGAATGACATCTTTAAATGTTGAAAACAATCCTTATAATGGATTAAATGAATTTAAATTAGGATTTAATGCCTTATCATATGAATATATTGGCGATTTGGAATTAATTACCAATAATGCACTATATTTTATGTATCAAAACACAGCTCCACTTAGAAATATATTAAAACGATAAGAAATTCTTATCGCTTTTTTTATATTTTGATAAAGAAAAAACAGAACAAATTGTTCTGTTTTAAACTATATTATTCAACGATTTCAGAAACGTTACCAGCACCAACTGTTCTACCACCTTCACGGATTGAGAATTTAGTACCGTTTTCAATAGCGATTGGAGCTATTAATTCAACTGTCATTTCAACATTGTCTCCAGGCATAACCATTTCTACACCTTCTGGAAGTTCAATAACACCTGTAACATCTGTAGTTCTGAAATAGAATTGAGGTCTGTAGTTTGAGAAGAATGGAGTATGTCTTCCACCTTCTTCTTTGCTTAAGATATAAACTTGAGCTTTGAATTTTTTATGTGGAGTAACACTTCCTGGTTTAGCAAGAACTTGCCCTCTTTCAACATCTTCTCTAGAGATACCTCTAAGTAAAACACCAGCGTTATCTCCAGCTTCTGCATAATCTAATTGTTTACGGAACATTTCAATTCCTGTAACAACTGATTTTTGAGTTTCTTTAAGACCAATGATTTCAACTTCATCATTAAGTTTTAATTGTCCTCTTTCAACACGTCCTGTAACAACTGTTCCACGTCCAGTAATAGTAAATACATCTTCTACTGGCATTAAGAATGGTTTATCAGTATCTCTTTCAGGAGTTTCAATCCAAGTATCAACTGCATCCATAAGTTCATCAATTTTAGCAGTCCATTTTGGATCTCCTTCAAGAGCTTTAAGAGCAGAACCTCTAATAATTGGAGTATTGTCTCCATCAAATCCATATTCGCTTAAGATTTCACGAATTTCCATTTCAACTAAATCTAATAATTCTTCGTCATCTACCATATCACATTTGTTCATGAATACAACCATACGAGGTACACCAACTTGACGTGATAATAAGATATGTTCACGAGTTTGAGCCATAACACCATCAGTTGCAGCAATAACTAAGATTGCTCCATCCATTTGTGCAGCACCTGTAATCATGTTTTTAACATAGTCAGCATGTCCTGGACAGTCTACGTGAGCGTAGTGTCTATTTGCAGTACTATATTCGATATGTGATGTATTAATTGTAATACCACGTTCTCTTTCTTCTGGTGCTTTATCAATGTTGGCAAAATCAACTTTTTCATTACCGTTTTTTCCAGCTAAATGAGATGAAATTGCAGCAGTTAAAGTTGTTTTACCATGGTCTACGTGTCCAATTGTACCAATGTTAACATGTGGTTTTGAACGATCAAATTTTTCTTTTGCCATTTTTTTCTTCCTCCTTATATTAATTACACTTTATATTTTATATTAACTAGGAAAAAATAGCAAGCATTTTTTCCCAGTTTATAACATTTTAATTAGTTTCCACCATTTTTCTTGATGATTTCTTCAGCAATGTTTCTTGGAACTTCATCATAATGATCAAATACCATTGTAAATTGTCCTCTACCTTGAGTATTTGAACGTAAACTTGTTACATATCCAAACATTTCTGAAAGTGGTACCATAGCATCAATTGCTAAAGCATTTCCTCTTGATTCTTGACCAAGTGGACGTCCACGACGAGATGTAATATCTCCCATAACATTTCCTAAATATTCTTCAGGAACAATTACTTGAACTTTCATAATTGGTTCTAGTAAAATTGGTTTACATTTATTTTTAGCTTCTTTTAAAGCCATACTTGCAGCTATTTTATAAGCCATTTCTGATGAGTCAACATCATGATATGATCCATCAAATAATGTTGCTTTTACATCAACCATTGGGAATCCTGCAAGAACACCAGTTTTCATAGCATCTTGAAGTCCCTTATCAGTTACTGGAATATATTCTCTTGGAACTACTCCACCAACGATTGCATCAACAAACTCATATCCTTTATCAGGATTTGGTTCAAATTTAATCCAAACATGTCCATATTGTCCACGACCACCTGATTGTTTAATATATTTACCTTCACATTCAGCTGCTTGTGTAATTGTTTCACGATATGAAACTTGTGGTTGACCAATGTTTGCTTCAACATTAAATTCTCTTTTCATTCTATCAACGATGATATCTAAGTGAAGTTCACCCATACCAGCTATGATAGTTTGACCTGTTTCATGGTTAGTACTTGCTCTAAATGTTGGATCTTCTTCAGATAATTTTTGAAGAGCAAGACCCATTTTATCTTGATCAGCTTTTGATTTTGGTTCAACAGTAAGTTCAATAACAGGTTCAGGGAATTCCATACTTTCTAGAATACAAGCATGTTTTTCATCACATAAAGTATCACCTGTTGTTGTATTTTTAAATCCAACTGCTGCAGCAATATCACCTGTAAATACTTCTGATATTTCTTTACGGTTATTAGCATGCATTTGTAGAATACGTCCAAGTCTTTCTTTAACGTTTTTAGTTGCATTTAATAGGTATGATCCTCCAGTTATATGTCCTGAATATACACGGAAGAAGGTAAGTCTTCCAACAAATGGATCTGTCATTACTTTAAATGCTAAGGCACTAAATGGTTCTGAATCTGAAGGATGTCTTTCAATTTCATTTCCATTCATGTCTACTCCTTTAATTGAAGGAATATCAGTTGGTGCTGGTAAGTAATCAACAACTGCATCTAAAAGTAATTTAACTCCAGTATTTCCAAGAGCTGTACCACACATTACTGGGAAAAATTCTACTGCTAAAGTTCCTTTACGGATAGCGCTTTTAATTTCTTCAACGCTTAATTCTTCTCCTTCAAGGTATTTTTCCATTAATGCATCGTCAAATTCAACAACTGTTTCAATAAGATCATTACGTTTTTCTTCAACTAAATCTACTAAATCAGCTGGAATATCAATTATTTCTGGATTTTCATCTTCTTTTCCATCATAATGATAAGCTGTACGAGTAATTAAATCTATGATTCCATTAAACTCATTTTCAGCTCCGATTGGCCATTCAATTGGTTTAGCATTTACACCTAAACGTTCATCAATTGATTTAAGTGACATTTCAAAGCTTGCTCCTAATTTATCCATTTTATTACAGAAAATCATACGAGGTACTTTGAATTCATCAGCTTGACGCCAAACAGTTTCTGTTTGTGGTTCTACACCAGCATTTGAATCTAGAAGTGCAACTGCACCATCTAGTACACGAAGTGAACGAGACACTTCTACAGTGAAGTCTACGTGTCCTGGAGTATCAATAATATTTAATCTATGATCTTTCCAGTACGCAGTAGTAGCTGCTGATGTTATAGTTATCCCACGTTCTTGTTCTTGTTCCATCCAGTCCATTTGAGATTCACCATCATGTGTTTCTCCAATTTTATGGATTTTACCTGTATGGTATAAGATACGTTCTGTACAAGTTGTTTTACCTGCATCAATATGTGCCATTATACCAAAGTTACGAGTTTTATCTAAACTATATTCTCGAGCCATATTTTATTTCCTTTCTTATTACCAACGATAATGAGCAAATGCTTTATTAGCCTCTGCCATTTTATGTGTATCTTCACGTTTTTTAACTGCTGCACCAACACCATTTGATGCATCAATAATTTCATTAGCTAAGTTTTCAGCCATAGTGTGTCCACCTCTTAGGCGTGAATAGTTAACTAGCCAACGAAGAGCTAACGCTTGAGAACGTGCAGGTTTAACTTCAATTGGTACTTGATAGTTTGCTCCTCCTACACGACGTGATTTAACTTCTAAAGCTGGTTTAATATTTTCCATTGCTTTTTCAAATACTTCCATTGGATCTTGATTAGTTTTTTCTTTAATCATATCGAAAGCATTATATAAAATCTTTTGAGCTGTTCCTTTTTTTCCATCTTGCATAATTTGGTTAATTAACTTTGTAACTAACTTTGAATTATAAATAGGATCTGCTAAAACATCTCTTTTTACAGCACGTCTTTTACGCATTATAATCCTCCTCTCACTATTATATATTTAATTATTTATTATCTTTTGGTCTTTTTGTTCCATATTTAGAACGACCTTGACGTCTTTTATCAACACCAGCGGTATCTAGTGTACCACGTACTACATGATAACGAACACCGATAAGGTCTTTAACACGTCCACCACGAATTAAAACAACACTATGTTCTTGTAAGTTATGTCCTTCTCCACCGATATAAGCAGTTACTTCCATACCATTACTTAAACGAACACGAGCATATTTTCTTAACGCTGAGTTTGGTTTTTTAGGTGTCATTGTTCCAACACGAGTACATACACCACGTTTTTGTGGAGATTTTTGTGCTGTTTGTCTTCTTGTTCTACTGTTATAACCAATACCTAAAACTGGTGATTTACTCTTTCTAGTTTTGTCTTTTCTGTTTTTTCTTACTAATTGATTTATAGTAGGCATTTTTCGTCCTCCTTTCATTACACACTTCCAGGTGTTTCTTTTTTTGTCTTAATTAAAGATTTACACAAGGTAAATCTAAATTAAACGCAATAATAATATAACACTATATTTTATGCATGTCAACCATTTTTAGACCAGAAAAAAAGAATCTATTGATTCTCTTTTATAATTAAATTATCATTTTCTACATCAACAATAATTTTGCTATTAAATTTTATTTTATCCATAATAATGTTATTTGCAATCAATGTTTCCAAATTACGACTAACGTATCTTTTTATTGGACGTGCTCCAAAATCAGGATTATAAGAATTATCGATTATAAATTTCTTAGCCTTTTCTGTAAGTTCAATTGATATTTTTTTATCTTGAAGTCTTACTTCTATTTCTTTGATGATTTTATCTAATATATCATAAACAATTTCTTTAGAAAGTGCTTTAAAAATTATTATTTCATCGATACGATTTATGAATTCTGGTCTGAATGTATGTTTTAATTCATCCATGACTAGTTCTTCACTATTTTCTTTATTATCTAGAATATATTCACTACCTAGATTTGATGTCATTATAATAATTGTGTTTTTAAAATCAACAGTTCTACCTTGTGAATCAGTAATTCGTCCATCATCTAAAATTTGAAGTAAAATATTAAAAACATCTTTATGAGCTTTTTCTATTTCATCAAATAGAACAATACTATATGGATTTCTTCTTACGGCTTCTGTTAGTTGACCACCTTCATCATATCCTACATATCCAGGAGGCGCTCCAACCAATCTAGATACAGAATGGGCTTCCATATATTCACTCATGTCAATTCTTACCATATGACGTTCATCATCAAATAATTCATAAGCTAAAGTTTTAGCTACTTCTGTTTTTCCTACACCTGTTGGACCTAAAAAGATAAATGAACCAATAGGTCTTTTGGGATCTTTAATACCTGCTCTTGCTCTTAATATTGCTTGACTAACAAGTTTTATAGCTTCATCTTGACCTTTAACTCTTTTTTTCATATTTGACTCTAAGTTAATTAATTTTTCTTTTTCACCACCAACTAATTTTTTAATTGGAATATTTGTCCATTTAGAAATGATTGCTGCTATATCCTCTTCATCTACAATATCACTTAATATTTTAGATGAATCGATTTTTCTTAATTCATTTAGTTCTTGTTCTAATCTTGGAATTGTTCCATGACGTAATTTTGCAGCTGTTTCTAAGTCATAATTATTTTCTGCTTGTTCTAAATTAAAACGAGCTTTTTCTATTTCATCTTTTTTGGTATTTATTTTTTCATTAACTTCTTTTTCTTTTTCCCAATCACTACGTAATTTTGTTTCTTTCTCTTTTAATTTAGCAATTTTTTCTTTTAATTCCTCTACTCTTTTTTTACTTAATTCATCTTTATCTTTTTTAATAGCTTCAAGTTCAATTTGCATACGCATAATTTTTCTTGTAAGTTCATCTAGATTAGTTGGAACTGAATCAATTTGTACTTTAATTGTAGCACATGCCTCATCAATTAGATCAATGGCTTTATCTGGTAAGAAACGATCTGTTATATAACGATCTGATAGAGTTGCAGCAGCAACTAGTGCTCTATCTTTTATGTTAACTCCATGATATACCTCAAAACGAGATTTTAATCCTCTTAAAATAGTTATTGTATCTAACACATTTGGTTCTTTTACTTGAACACGTTGAAATCTTCTTTCTAGAGCTCCATCCTTCTCAATGTATTTACGATATTCATTTAAAGTAGTTGCCCCAATAACTTTTATTTCACCACGAGCAAGCATTGGTTTTAACATATTAGATGTATCAACTGCTCCTTCTGCACCAGATCCAACAATCATATGAATTTCATCGATAAACATAATTAGTTCACCATTACTATCTTTTATTTTTTTCAAAACAGCTTTTAGTCTTTCCTCGAATTCTCCACGATATTTAGCACCTGCTATAAGTGCTCCCATATCAAGTTCCCATATATGTTTATCTTTTAAACTATTTGGAACATCTCCTTTAACAATTCTTTGTGCAAGTCCTTCTACAATTGCTGTTTTACCTACCCCAGGTTCTCCTATTAAAACGGGGTTATTTTTAGTTTTACGTGATAATATACGGGTTATGCTTCTAACTTCATCATCACGTCCAATAACAGGATCGATTTTACCATCAATAACATCTTTGACAATGTCACGCCCATATTTTTCTAAAACGTTTTCTTCTTTTTGGTCATAAATATTTCCTATGTTCATAATTACCCCTCCTTTATTTTTTTGATGCATGTAATTTCCTTTTATTCAATTACATGTATATTATATCACTATTTTAGCACTTGTCAAGTAAGAGTGCTAAAAAATTTTAAAAAAAGAAGTATACTAATTATACTTCTTGAATAACTATTAGAATCATTGGTTTACATTCTGTTTCTTTATACAAATATTTTCCCAATTTATCTCTGATTCCCATTTTAATTTTATTAAAATCAACGTAATTTGGTTTTATGTTATCATTTATAATTTGTAATGATATTTTTTCAGCTTCTTTTATTAGGTCAATATTATCTTTCACATATATAAATCCACGTGTTAATATTTCTGGTCCTGCTAAAACTTTTTTAGTTGCGCGATCAATAGTTGCACTTACAATAACAATTCCATTTTCACTTAAAAGTTCTCTATCTTTTAGGACTAATTCACCAATGTCACCTATTGTTTTTCCATCTACTAAGATGTCATCTATTTTAACTTTAGCTCCATTATCTTCCAAGTTACCGTTTTTAAATGTTACTACATCTCCGTTTAGTTTTAATAAAATATTTTCATCTTTCATTCCAATACGTTTAGCTGCATTAGCGTTTGCGACTTGATGACGATATTCACCTATAACTGGAAAATAATATTTAGGATTCATTAAATTAAGCATCATCATTAAATCTTCATTTGAAGCATGATGACATAGATATTTTTTAGAATTTATGATAACTAGGTTTGCTCCGATTTTAGCAATCGCATCAAAAATACGTGTTGAACTTCTCTCCATTCCATCATAAATAGGAGCTGCGAAAACAACAGTATCTTTATCATTTATTTTTACAAATTTATCATATCCTCTTACTATACGACTGATATTTGAAAAAGGTTTTTCTCTCTCATCTGATATAAGAACAACAGCATCATCATCGTTAACATGACGAATATTTGAAATTTTTCTTTTATCAAATTCAAGATATTTTAAATCGATTGCTTTGTTTATCATATTTTCTAGTTTTTTACCCATAATAACAACTTTTTTATCTGTTAACATCAATTCATTAAATAATTCTTGAATACGATAAAATTGGGCATTAGAAATGTTAAATAAAATTCTACCTTCTGCTTTATCTAAGGTTTCTCTTACAACTTTTGCAATTCTATTATTAGGTGTTGTAAATCCTGGTTTATCTGCATATAAAGATTCACTCATTAAACACAATACACCTTGTTTTCCAACATAAGCAAGTTTTCCAATATCTGTTTTATAAGGTTGAGTAACTGTTTGGTCAAAAACGAAGTTTCCTGTATAAACGATTGCTCCATCTTTTGTATTAATTACATAACCAACATTTCCTGGAACCGAATGTGTAAGGGAAATTGGAAAAATGCTATTAGCTCCAAATTTGATATTACGGTTTGGTTTAATAACGTGTAAATGTTTACTACTTAAACCTTCATCTTCTAATTCCTTTTTAATTATTTCAATTGTAAAATCCGTACCATATATTTCTAGTTCAGGGACTTCCTTAATAATATCTGGAATAGCTCCCATTTGACTATCATGTCCGTGTGTTATAAATAATCCTTTTATTCTTTTTATATTGTTTTTTATATAATCGAAATTAGGTATGATATAGTCTACTCCAAGCATACGATCATCTGCATATTTTAATCCTGCATCAAGAACAAATATATCTTTATCTATTTCAACTACATACATATTTTTCCCATTTTCATTTAACCCACCAAGGCTAAATATATTTATTTTACTCATATTTTCTCCTTTCTTTATAGATTTATATATTTAAAAAGACTAATACATTATATCAAAAAATAATGAATTAGTCCATTTTTATTTAACTAAATGTTTGTTTTGATTATATAATTGTTGTAAATAACGTCCTAAGTTATAAGGACTGATTCTTGGATCACGCTTTATTTTAGCTATTTTTTTAACTATTTTATTTTTTAATTTTGGATCACATTCTGTTATTTCTATTTCACCATCTACTTTTGATGTCATTTCAAGTAAAACGGAAATAATAATATTTAAATTTTTTTCTTCATCTTTTGTAAATGGAAAAATAAAGCCTGCATTACATAAACTTGCTATTTTAGTAAATTCTGTAACTTCATATCCTTTAGTTGTTAATTCTTTAATGCTGTCAGCGTAAACATCCAACGTTTTAATTTGTTGTTCTAAATCTAATTCAATATTTTCTTTATTTAATTGTTTTTCAATCTCACTTAATACGTAATTTCCTTCTTCTAAACTAATATTTCTATACATAATAATCCCCCTTTAATGGGTGCTATTATATTCTTTATTTTTTAAATTGTCAAATTACACTTTTAATTAAATGTTAGCTTTAGAAATTGTTATTACTGGGCGAACTCCACTATCAGCATAATTAGCATTGGTATTACTCAAATGGCCAAATCTACTGACATGCCAAGAAGATGTACTTGTCCAATATCCCCATGTGCTTAAATCTGATGTGTTACATCCATAATTTGTACATTCATAGGTATAATCAAATAACCATGCATATTCACTTGTTCCTTGAGCTTTCGCACAATAACTTGTAGTATCTGGTTGATTTGTATCTAAACAGAACCAGTCTTGATTTTCCTTGTTTGCATCAAATCCTGTATTCCCTGTTATCTTAGCAACTTCATTTGCTGTTATTAATCTGGCTGTATTTTTCCATGTCCTTGTATCTTTTTTTAAAGCATCTGCTACTTCTTTCATTTCACTATTATTTCCGGTTGAATTCCAAGCTACTCTAGCCGTTGTATTATGATCTAATATAACATTTACTGTTGCATTTCCTTCCTTATCATTAAACACATACCATTTCATACATC
>OGYD01001219.1_pt1 | contig 19982 bp, 18 predicted proteins | sample 1576441 | NCBI WGS metagenome assembly OGYD01 (sample SAMEA3541537, study PRJEB24748) | human gut metagenome | biome: human gut; feature: human-associated habitat; material: faeces | place: China | collected 2012 | reverse complement strand
ATGCTCGACCGCTACTACCGGCTTCGGAGAGCGCCGCGCATCCGCTTCGCCGGACAGATGACCGGTGTTGAGGGCTATGTGGAGTCGTGCGCATCCGGCGCGCTCGTCGGCATCGAGACGGCTGCGCAGGTGCTCGGTCTGCCGCCCGTGGATTTCCCGCAGGAGACGGCCATCGGCGCGCTGTCGCTGTATATTTCCGGTGGCAGTGTCGGCGATTTTCAACCTATGAATATCAACTTCGGCATCATCACGCCGCTCGACCACCGCGTGCGCGGCAAGCGCAACAAGAATGCGGAGATCTCGGCGCGCAGCCTGCAGATTTTGGACGGGCTGAAACAAAAGGAGGTTTTTCATCTATGAGAATACTTGTGGACGCAATGGGCGGCGACCTTGCCCCGGACGAGATCGTTAAGGGTGCGGTGCATGCGCAGCGGGAGCTGGGCGCGGAGATCGTGCTCGTCGGCCAGCGCGCCGCCATCGAGACCTGCCTGCGCAACGAGCAGGCCGAGCTGGAGATCATTGACGCGAGCGAGGTCATCACCATGGACGATGACCCCAGCACGGCGACCCGCCGCAAGAAGGACGCTTCCATGACGGTCGCGCTCAACCTGCTGCGTGACGGCAAGGGCGATGCGGTCGTCTCCGCCGGCAGCACCGGCGCACTGCTTACAGGCGCGACGCTCATCGTCAAGCGCATCCACGGCATCCGCCGCGCGGCGCTGGCCCCCGTGCTGCCCAATGGCGACGCGGGCGTCATGCTTATCGACTGCGGCGCGAACGCCGACTGCACGCCGGAGTACCTGCTGCAGTTTGCCTATATGGGCAGCTACTACGCCCGCACCATGCTCGGCATCGCGGCGCCGCGCGTCGGTCTGCTCAGCAACGGCACAGAGGATCACAAGGGCGCGGAGCTTCAGCACGAGACCTTCCCGCTGCTCAAGGCGGCGGACGCCGCCGGGCGTATCCGCTTCATCGGCAATGTCGAGGCCTCACAGGTCTTTAACGGCGATGTGGACGTCGTCGTCACCGACGGCTTCACCGGCAACGTCCTGCTCAAGGGCATTGAGGGCAGCATCAAGTACATGACGCGCCAGCTTAAGGGCATCTTCATGAAAAACTTCAAGACCAAACTGGCGGCGCTCGCCATCAAGGACGAGTTCAAGGCGCTCAAGGCATCTCTCGACCCGAACGAGGTCGGCGGCACGGCCATGCTCGGCATCAGCAAGCCCGTCATCAAGGCGCACGGCTCGTCGGATGCGCGCGCGATCTATAACGCCATCCGTCAGGCGATCTCGTTTGTCGACTCCGGCATCATCGACGACATTACAGCCAACATTTCCTATATGCGTGTGGACAAGCACGCGGCAAAGGAGCTGGACTGATGGAGGCGCTGGAGGCTCGTCTGGGCTATACATTCCGTGACCGGTCGCTGCTGGAGAATGCGCTCATGCACAGCTCTTACGCCAATGAAAACCGTGCGCGCGGCTATACCAGCAACGAGCGGCTCGAGTTTTTGGGTGACTCCGTGCTCGGCATGGTCACGGCGACGCGGCTCTATCAGCTCTATCCCGACATGCCGGAGGGGAAGATGAGCCGTCTGCGCGCCGAGCTCGTGTGCGAGCAGGCACTGCACGGTGTGGCGTGCACGCTGCATCTGGGCGATTATATCCGCCTTGGCCACGGGGAGGAGCGCAGCGGCGGACGCGAGCGCCCGTCCATCCTCGCCGATGCGGTGGAGGCGGTCATCGCCGCCATGTACCTCGACGGCGGGCTGGAGCCTGCGCAGCGTTTTATCCTCACGCACATCCTCAACGGTCTGGCCGAGGGGGAGATCCACCACGTCGCAGACTATAAGACCGAGCTGCAGGAGCGCGTGCAGCGCCGCGCCGGACAGACGCTCTCTTATACCGTCTGCGCCGAGAGCGGTCCGGACCACAACAAGACGTTCACCATGGCCGTGCTGCTCAACGGCAGCGAGATCGGCCGCGGCACAGGGCGCACCAAAAAGGAGGCGGAGCAGTCCGCCGCCCGCTGCGCGCTCGAAACGCTGAGCGAATAACGGCAAACAGCCGCCTGCCAAAACAGGCGGCTGTATTTTTCATATCTGAAAAAATGCGCTCCTGCCGTTGCAAAATGGCGTTTTTGGCGGTATACTTTACTTTGTATTATTTTCATTTGAGATACCGGCGGCGCTCCTGCGCGGGGCTTTGCCGGGTATGCGAGGGATTTTGTGTACTTAAAAGCATTGGAGATCCAGGGCTTCAAGTCCTTTCCGGACAAGACGCGCCTGAATTTTGACCAGGAGATCACGGCGATCGTCGGCCCGAACGGGAGCGGCAAGTCGAACATATCGGATGCCATCCTGTGGGTCATGGGTGAGCAGCGCACGAAGACGCTGCGCGGCGGCAAGATGGAGGACGTCATCTTCGGCGGCACGGAAAAGCGCAGCCCCATGGGCTTTGCGCAGGTGTCGCTCATTCTCGATAACAGCACCGGCATCTTCGACACCGAAAACACCGAGGTCATGATCACCCGCCGCTATTACCGCAGCGGCGAGAGCGAATATTCCATCAACCGCGAACCCTGCCGCCTGCGCGACATTAACGAGCTGCTTATGGACACCGGTCTTGGCCGCGACGGGTACTCGATCATCGGGCAGGGGCGCATTGCAGAGATCGTCTCCGGCAAGAGCAACGAGCGCCGCGAGATCTTTGAGGAGGCGGCCGGCATCTCGCGCTACCGCTACCGCAAGGAGGAGTCGGAGCGCAAGCTTGCCCGCACGGAGGAAAACCTCCTGCGCATCAACGATAAGGTCGATGAGCTGGAGCTGCAGGTCGAGCCCCTGCGCAAGCAGGCCGAGACGGCGAAGAAATATCTGCACCTGCGCGACGAGCTCAAGAGCGCCGAGGTCTCCGTCTGGATGGAGACGCTCGACCGGCTGCACGCGCAGGCCGAGACTGTGAACCACGACTATCAGACCGCGAAGGAAAACCTTGCCGGCGCGCAGCGCGAGCTCGAGCAGCTCTATGCGGCGTCGGAGAACATTGCGCAGAAAATGCGCGAGAAGGATCTGGAGTCCGAGCGCACGCGCGAGCAGATCTCCGAGGCGGAGAGTGCCGCCGCCGAGTGCGAGAGCGCTGCGGCCGTCGTGCGCACGAACCTGCAAAACAGCGCCGACAGCATCGCGCGTCTGCGCGTGGAGGTGTCCGAGCAGGCGGATCGCGCCAGCGCTCTGCAGGCGCAGATTGACGCGCAGCAGCAGCGTTTGGAGCAGATCGAGCGCGAAAAGGCGCAGCACGCGCAGCAGATCGATGCCGTGCTCGAGGACATCGAGCGCAACGCCGCATCCTCCGGTGAGGCCGAGCGCGCATATACGGAGCTGCTCGCCCGAGAGAGCGCGCAGAGCAGCGCACTGGCCGAGTGCCGCACGCGCATCACGCTTCTGGCCGACAAATCGCAGGAGCTGCTCGATCAGGAAAACGCCATCGTCACCGCCGCTGCGGAGGCGGCCGAGCATCTGGCCGCGCTCGAGGCGCAGGCGCAGGAAAAGCAGACCGCGCAGCAGCAGGCGCAGTCCGCCTGTGACACGCTGCGCACGCAGCAGAGAGAAAAAACACAGCATCTTTCCGCCTGCGAGCAGGTGCTGGCAAAGCAGCAGGAGCGGCTGTCCGGGCTGACGGTCGACCTGCGCAGCACCGAATCGCGCATCCGTATGCTCACCGAGATGGAAAAGGACTTTGAGGGCTACAACCGCGCAGTCAAGGCCGTCATGCACGTGGCCGAAAAGGGGACGCTGCGCGGCGTGCGCGGCCCGGTGGCAAACCTCATCAAGACCGGCGACCGCTATGCCCTCGCCATTGAGACGGCGCTCGGCGCGGCGGCGCAGAACATCGTCGTCGAGACGCAGAGCTGCGGCGCACAAGCCATCGAGCTGCTGCGCCGGCGCGATACCGGCCGTGCGACATTCCTGCCGCTCGATACCATCCGACCCATGCACCTAAACAGCGTGCCGGATCAGGAGCCGGGCTATGTCGGCGTGGCCGACACGCTCGTCACCTGCGCGGCCGCTTACCGCGATATCGTCAGCAATCTCCTCGGCCGCACCGTCGTCGCCGAGACGATGAAAGACGCCATTGCTATCTCCAAGCGCTATGACCACCGCTACCGCATCGTCACGCTTGACGGGCAGCTCGTTAATGCCGGCGGCTCGCTCACCGGCGGCAGCGCCGCCAAGGGCAGCGGCATCCTGTCGCGCGCCAACGAGCTCAAGCGCCTGCGTGAGACGCTGGATGCGCTCACGCTCGAAAAGCAGCAGTGTGCGCTCGAGCTCGAGGATGCGCAGGCGGCGCTCGACACGGCGCATGCACAGCTCGACACCGCACAGGCGCAGTTAGAGCAGGCGGTCGAGACGCTGCACAGGGCGCAGAGCGAGGCGGCACAGGTCGTGCTGCTCCAAAACGCCGCACAGGAGACCATTGCGGGGCAAAACGCGTCCATTGACGCCTGCCGCGCGCAGCAAAAGACGAATCAGGAGCGCATCGCCGCTGCCCGCGCCGATGCAGCCTCGGCGGAAGAAACGCTTGCACAGCTTCGCACGGAACGCGATCAGAGCGAGCTCGGCCGCGGCGCGTTTGACCGCCGCCGGCAGGAGCTGGCTGACCGGCTGGCCGGGCTGCGGGCGGAGACGGCGTCGCTCGAAGCCGAGCGCGAGACCATCCTGCGCACCACGCAGCAGATCCACGATCTGTTCGAGGAGATGGCCGGCGACCGCAAGGCGCGCCTTGACCAGATCGCGCAGGCGGAGACCGGCACGCAGCAGCTGCAGCAGACGCTGCAAATGCACGAGCGCCGTCTGGCTGAATTGCGCCAGCGCGCTGAGACACTGCGCAGCGATCTTGCCGCGTGCAGCAGCCGCAAGCTGGAGCTGGAGGGACAGCGCACGCGCACCGACCGCGATGCGCAGGCGCGCAACCGCGACCTGCTGGACATGCAGGGGCTCGTGTCGCGCTTTGAGCAGAAAAAGCTCTCGGCCGACATGGAGGAAAAGCAGATCCTCGACAAGCTCTGGGACAATTACGAGCTCAGCCGCACGGCGGCCGAGGCGCTGCGCCAGCCGATTGAGAATATGACCAAGGCCAGCCGCCGCATCGCCGAGCTGCGCCGCGGCATCGGCGCGCTGGGCACGCCGAACCTCGGTGCGATCGACGAATTCACGCGCGTGAACACGCGCTACACCTTCCTCACCGGTCAGCGGGACGATATCCTCAAGGCCAAGCGTGAGCTCACCGGCATCATCGCCGATGTGACGGGGGAGATGGAGGGCATCTTCACCACGCAGTTTCAGGCGATCGACCAGGCGTTCCGCCAGACCTTCCTGGAGCTCTTCGGCGGCGGCAAGGCGGCGCTCGTGCTCGAGGATCCGGAGCACGTGCTCGACAGCGGCATCGAGATCAAGGTACAGCCGCCCGGCAAGGCGCTCTCGACGCTGAGCCTGATGTCCGGCGGCGAGATGGCGTTTGTGGCCATCGCGCTCTACTTTGCCATTTTGAAGGTGCGACCGACGCCGTTTTGCGTCATGGACGAGATTGAGGCCGCGCTCGATGAGGCGAACGTCACGCGCTACGTGCAGTATATGCGCCGCCTCGCCAAGAGCACGCAGTTTCTCGTCATCACGCACCGCCGCGGCACCATGGAGGAGGCCGACCACCTGTTCGGCGTGACCATGCAGGAAAAAGGCGTGTCGCGCATCATCGAGCTCTCGCTGGATGAAGCGGCTAAAACCATATCGTAACGGAGAAGATAGTCTATGGGATTTTTTGATAAGATCAAACAGGGTCTGACCAAGACCAAGACAAAAATGGACGTCCAGCTGACCGGTATCTTTGCCGCCTATGAGCCGGGCGATGAGGAGTTTTTCGAGGACCTTGAGGAGACGCTCATCCTTGCCGACACCGGCGTTGAGACGACGACCAAGGCCATCGCCCAGCTGCGCAAGGCCATCGAGCTCAAAAAGCTGACCACCGGCGCAGAGGTGAAAAAGGAGTTCGTGCAGATCCTCACGCGCATCCTCAAGGTGCAGGACACCATGCTCCTGCTCACGACGCAGCCGTCGGTCGTGCTCGTTGTCGGCGTCAACGGCGTCGGCAAGACGACGACGATCGGCAAGCTCGCCGCCAAGCTCAAGAAGGAGGGCAACCGCGTGCTCCTGTCCGCCGCGGATACGTTCCGCGCAGCGGCCGCCGACCAGCTCACCGTCTGGGCGCAGCGCGCCGGCGTGGAGATCGTCAAGCACGAGGAGGGCTCTGACCCCGCCGCCGTGGTGTTCGACTCCATTCAGGCGGCAAAGGCGCGCGGCGTGGATGTCGTCATCATCGACACCGCCGGCCGCCTGCACAACAAGGCAAACCTTATGAACGAGCTCAATAAAATCACCCGCGTCATCCGCCGCGAGCTGCCGGAGGCCGATATTGAAACACTCATGGTGCTCGATGCCACGACCGGTCAGAACGGTCTCATTCAGGCCAAGCAGTTTCTCGACACGGCGGATCTGACCGGTATCGTGCTCACGAAGCTCGACGGTACGGCCAAGGGCGGAATCGTCTTTGCGATCGCAAACGACCTGCAGCTTCCGGTGAAATATGTCGGCGTCGGCGAGCAGATCGACGACCTGCTGGAGTTCAAGCCTGCGGAATTTGTGGAGGCGCTGCTGTCATGATCCTTGCAAGCAATAATGCACATAAGTTAGATGAGTTTCGCGCCATCTTTGCCGACATGGGCATCGAGATTATCCCGCAGAGCGCGGCCGGCTGCGACTTTGAGGTCGACGAGACCGGTGAGACCTTCGAGGAAAACGCCTATCTGAAGGCCGTCGCCGTGACCCGCGCGACGGGGCAGGCCGCCATCGCGGACGACTCCGGCCTCGAGGTCGATGCGCTCGACGGTGCGCCCGGCGTGCACTCGGCGCGCTATACCGGCCGGCACGATGATACGGACGCCGCGCGAAACGAGCTCCTGCTGCACAATCTCGGCGCACGTACCGACCGCACGGCGCGGTTCGTGTCGTGCATCTGCTGCACGTTCCCGAACGGCGACGTGCTGCGCGCACGCGGCACGTGCGAGGGCAGCATCCTGTTTGCCCCGCGCGGGGAAAACGGCTTCGGCTATGACCCGCTGTTTCTGCCGGATGGCTACGACTGTTCCATGGCGGAGCTGCGCCCGGAAGAGAAAAACGCCATTTCCCACCGCGGAAATGCGCTCAAAATCCTGAAAGAAGAATTGAGGAATTACTATGCTGACAAGTAAACAGCGCGCCCAGCTGCGCGGTCTGGCCGCGACGGAGGACACCATTGTCCACATCGGCAAGGGCGGCATCACCGACAACATCGTCACCCAGATGAACGACGCGCTCAAGGCGCGCGAGCTCGTCAAGGGGCGCGTGCTCGAAAACTCGCTCCTGACCGCGCGCGAGGCGTGCGACCAGCTTGCCGCGACCTGCCGCGCGGAACCTGTGCAGGTCATCGGCTCGAAATTCGTGCTCTATAAGCGCAACGAGCAAAAGCCGAAGATCGAGCTCGTGAAAAAGGCGAAGAAATGAAGATCTGCATCTATGGCGGCAGCTTTAACCCGCCGCACCTCGGCCATACGGCGGCACTGCGCGCCGTGCGCGCGGCAATCGAGCCGGATGTGACGCTCGTCATCCCGGACCGTATCCCGCCGCACAAGGAGCTCACACCGGGCAGCCCGGAGCCGTCGGAGCGCCTGCTCATGACGATGCTGGCCTTTTCCTCCGAGCCGGGGGTGGAGGTCTCCGACATGGAGCTGCACCGCTCCGGCAAGAGCTACACGGTCGACACCGTGCGCGAGCTGCGCGACTGCAATCCGGACGCGGAGCTGTACCTCGTCGTCGGTACGGATATGCTCACGACGTTTGAGCAGTGGCACGATTACCGCGCGCTGCTTGCGCAGGTCACGCTCGTCGCGCTTGCGCGCACAAGCGATGAGCACGCCGAGGTCGAGCGCTTCAGTGCTTATCTGCGCGAGACGTACGGTGCGCGCGTCATCACGCTGCCGGCAGAGCCGATCCCGGTCACGAGCACGGACGTGCGCCGTCTGCTGCCGCAGCGGCGCGGCAGCGAGTATCTCGCCCCCGATGTGTACGCGCACATCATCCAGCAGCGGCTCTATGACGCCAAGCCCGACCTCAACTGGCTGCGCGAGCAGGCATATCCCATGCTCAAGCCGCGGCGCATTTCCCATGTCTGGGGCTGCGAGCATGAGGCGCGCCGCCTTGCCGAGCGCTGGGGCTGCGACCCGGATGCTGCTGCCGAAGCCGGAATTTTACACGATTGCACGAAAAAATTCGAGCTATCTGACCAATTGCTATTGTCTGATAAATATGGTATCATAAACGACACGGTCGAAACGGCCAACACCAAGCTGCTGCACGCAAAAACCGGCGCTGCCGTGGCGCGGGTTCGTTTCGGCGTACCACCTGAGATAGAAAATGCCATCCGCTGGCACACGACGGGAAAACCCGATATGACCACGCTCGAAAAGGTCCTGTATATGGCCGACTACATCGAGCCTGCACGGGATTTTGACGGCGTGGACGAGCTGCGGCGCCTTGCTTACATCGATCTGGACGCGGCCATGGTACTCGGGCTGAAGATGAGCCTCGAGGATCTGCGCGCCGGCGGCATCACGCCGCACGAGAATACGGTGCAGGCATTAAACTGGTATCAAGGCAGGGAAAAAGAATATGAAAAGACGACAGAATGACGGTCGCTATCCGGATGACTATGCCGGCTATCAAAACGCGGGCTATGACGATGGATATGACGACGGCAGCGGCTTTCAGGACGACCCGTTTTCCGAGACGTCCGCCGCGGCCAATCACCGCGTGAAGGCGCAGCAGGCACAGGATAAGCGCCGGAAGAAGAAAAAAGTGCGCATTGCGATCATCGTGGTCGTTGTGCTGGCGCTGCTCGTGGGTGAGTTTTTCGTACTGATGGATCACTGGGTCAGCCCGCCGAGCCTCAGCGGCGGCCTGAGCGACGGCAACCCCGACGACGGCATTACCACCGACACCGAGGGACGCAAGAAGGGCTGCTATACCTTCCTGATCGCGGGCAAGGACCGCGCGGCCGGCCTGACGGATACCGTGCTCGTCGGTATGCTCAATACGGAGAACAAATCTCTGAAATTCGTCAGCATTCCGCGTGACACGGCGGTGAACGTGGCCTACCGGCCCAAAAAAATGAATCAGTATTACGCCGCGGCCGAGAACAACGGCAGAGACGGTGTGGAGGCGATGCTTGCCGGCGTGGAGAAGCTCCTCGGCTACCGGGTCGACAGCTATGCGATCTTTGATGTCGAGGTGTTTGTCGAGCTCATCGATGCGATGGGCGGCATCGACTTTGATGTCCCCGTGGATATGGACTATGAGGACTGGGGGCAGGATCTGTCTATCCATGTGAGCAAGGGGTATCAGCACCTTGACGGCTATGAGGCCATGGGCGTGTTCCGCTTCCGCAATTCCTATGCCAACGGCGACATCGGCCGCATTGACGTGCAGCACCAGATGCTCAAGGCCATGACGAGTCAGTTTTTGAAGCTGCACAATATTCCGAATCTCAGCAAGCTCATTGATATCTATGAAAAGGAAGTCATCACGAATCTGTCTGCCGGCAACGTGATGTTCTACGTCAAGGAGTTTTTGAAGCTCGATGAGAGCGCCATTGGGTTTGAAACGATCCCGGCCAACTATAACGGCGTGAAAAACGGCATGTCCTACGTGTTCATCCACGTGGACGAGTGGCTGGAGTATCTCAATACATGGCTCAACCCCTACACGACGGAGATCACGTCCGCGAATGTGGACATTCTCTATGAGTCCAACGGACAGGTCGTGGCCACCTCCGGCACGGTTCAGGGGCCGAACAAATGGTAACGAAAAGGAAGGATGTTTGCTTATGATGCCTGCTAACGAGCTCGCCGCGGTCATTGTCAAGGCGCTGGACGCGAAAAAGGGCGAGAATATTCAGCTGCTCAAAACCCGTGACCTGACGACGCTGGCGGACTATTTCGTCATCTGCACGGCCGGCTCCTCTACCCACGTCAAGACGCTGACCGACGCCGTGGAAGCGGCGGCGGATGCGGTGGACGAACCGGTTCTGCGCCGTGAGGGACACCGCAGCGGCAGCTGGGTGCTGCTCGACTACGGCTGCGTGATCGTGCACGTGTTTCAGGATGAAGCGCGCAAATTCTACGATCTGGAGCGCCTGTGGAGCGATGCCGAGGTCATCGACATCACCGGCATGCGCGCCTGAGCCCACAGTAACCGTTCGGGGCGGTCATCACGCCGCCCCGCTTACTAGTTTTTTGATTTTTTCAGAGAGAAGTGAACGCTATGAAGTATGATTTTCAGGCAATCGAGAAAAAATGGCAGGCGCGCTGGGAGACGGAAAAGCCGTTCGCGGCCGTCACCGGTGATCCGCGCCCGAAGTTTTATGGGCTGATCGAGTTCCCGTATCCCTCCGGACAGGGGCTGCACGTCGGCCACCCGCGCCCGTTCACGGCGATGGACATCATCTGCCGCAAGCGCCGGATGCAGGGCTACAATGTCCTGTTCCCGATCGGATTTGATGCGTTCGGTCTGCCGACCGAGAACTATGCCATTAAAAACCATATCCATCCTGCCATTGTCACGAAAAACAACATTGCAAACTTCACCAAGCAGCTCAAGATGCTTGGCTACAGCTTTGACTGGGACCGCGCGGTCGACACGACCGACCCGTCCTACTATAAGTGGACGCAGTGGATCTTCCTGCAGATGTTCAAGCACGGTCTGGCCTATAAGACCACCATGCCGGTCAACTGGTGCACGAGCTGCAAGTGCGTGCTGGCAAACGAAGAGGTCGTCAACGGTGTCTGCGAGCGCTGCGGCAGCGAGGTCGTGCGCAAGGAGAAGAGCCAGTGGATGCTCGCCATCACGAAGTATGCCCAGCGCCTGATCGACGATCTGGATGATGTGGATTACATCGAGCGCGTCAAGACCCAGCAGCGCAACTGGATCGGCCGCTCCACCGGCGCGGAGATCACGTTCAAGACCAACGTCGGCGACGACATTACCGTCTACACCACCCGTGCCGACACGCTCTTCGGCACGACGTACATGGTCATCTCGCCCGAGCACCCGCTGCTCAAGCAGTGGCAGCCGCACATCGCCAACTGGGACGCCGTCGCCGCCTATCAGGAAGAGGCTGCGCACAAGTCCGACTTCGAGCGCGGCGAGCTCAACAAGGAAAAGACCGGTGTCCGTCTCGAGGGTATTGAGGTCATGAATCCCGTGACGCACAAGGCGCTGCCCATGTTTGTTTCCGACTACGTTCTCATGGGCTACGGCACCGGCATTGTCATGGGCGTTCCGGGCCACGACCAGCGCGACTGGGAGTTTGCCACGAAATTCGGCCTGCCGATCGTCGAGGTCGTCGCCGGCGGCGACGTGACGAAGGAAGCCTTCGTCGCCAAGGACGACAGCGCCGTCATGGTCAACTCCGGCTTCCTCAACGGCATGACCGTCAAAGAGGCCATCCCCGCCATGAAGAAATACGTCGTGGAGCAGGGGATCGGCAAGGAGCAGGTCAACTACAAGCTGCGTGACTGGGTCTTCAGCCGTCAGCGTTACTGGGGCGAGCCGATCCCGCTGGTCAACTGCCCGAAGTGCGGCTGGGTGCCGATCCCGGAGGATCAGCTTCCGCTCGTGCTGCCGCAGGTGGACAGCTATGAGCCCACCGATGACGGCGAGAGCCCGCTGAGCAAGATGACCGACTGGGTCAACACCACTTGCCCGCAGTGCGGCGGCCCTGCCAAGCGCGAGACCGATACCATGCCGCAGTGGGCCGGCTCGAGCTGGTACTTCCTGCGCTACATGGATCCGCACAACGACAAGGCGCTCGCCTCCAAGGAGGCTCTGGATTACTGGAGCCCGGTCGACTGGTACAACGGCGGCATGGAGCACACCACGCTCCACCTGCTCTACAGCCGCTTCTGGCATAAGTTCCTGTATGACATCGGCGTCGTGCCGACCAAGGAGCCGTATCAGAAGCGCACCAGCCACGGCATGATCCTCGGCGAGGGCGGCGAGAAGATGTCGAAGTCCCGCGGCAACGTCGTCAACCCCAATGATATCGTCGATCAGTACGGCGCAGATACCATGCGTCTGCACATCATGTTCATCGGCGACTTTGAGAAGGCCGTCTCCTGGTCCAACGAGGCCGTCAAGGGCTCGAAGCGCTTCCTCGACCGCGTCTGGAATCTGGCGGAGAGCTGCACGGATGATCTGGCGATTTCGGACAAGAATGAGGCGATCATCCACAAGACAATCAAAAAGGTCACGGAGGATATCGACGAGCTGAAGATGAATACCGCCATCGCGTCCATGATGACCATGGCCAACGAGTTTGCCGCCAACGGCTGCACGAAGGGCGATATGGAGCAGCTGCTGCTCCTGCTCAGCCCGTTTGCGCCGCACATCGTTGAGGAGATCTGGGAGCGTCTCGGCTTTGCCGCCAAGTACGGCAAAATGTGCTGCCAGTGCGCCTGGCCGGTGTATGACGAGGCCAAGACCGTCGACACGACTGTCACCATGGCCGTGCAGGTGCTCGGCAAGCTCAAGGGCACCGTTACCGTGCCGAAGGACAGTGACCAGCAGACCGTCGTCGATGCTGCCATGGCGCTCGACAAGGTGAAGCGCCAGATGGACGGCATGCAGATCGTCAAGGTCATTCACGTTCCGAACAAATTGGTCAATTTGATTTTGAAGCCGAAGGCATAAGTTCGTCTTGACATTCGGCGTGATAGCAATTATAATGTTAACGCTAAAGCCATGCATGATGGCCCTTGAAGCGCCGCGAGGCGTATTTGGAGGGAGGGAATAAAATGTCTGAAATCTACGTCAAGGAGAATGAGTCTCTGGACAACGCGCTCAAGAGATTTAAGCGCAGCTGTGCCAAGGCCGGCGTCATGTCCGATCTGCGCCGCAAGGAGTACTACCAGAGCCCCAGCGTGCGTCGCCGCAAAAAGTCGGAGGCCGCTCGTAAGAACAAGAACAAGCGCTACTACTAAGTCATAAAAAATCCTGCATCCGAGGATGCAGGATTTTTTCTTTTCATGCCTCAGGTCTCAGGGGCATATACCGGCAGGTCGACATACGTCGGCGCGTGCGCCAGCGCCGGGATGAGTATATCGACGGCGTCCGCCATGCGCAGCTTGAGCGTGGACGTGTTGATGCACGGGTGGCAGCAGAGGTATGCATCGTCGAGCAGGTCGCGGTCGATGAGCAGCCGCACGCGCGCATCGCGGTCGTTCATCAGACCAAGCACGCTCACAGAGCCGGGCGTGATATCCAGCAGCTCGAGCATATGCTCCGGGGAGGCAAACGACAGCCGCGCGCTGCCGATCTGGTGCGAGAGATCCTTTGTGCGAAACGGCTTATGTCCCGGCATCAGCAGCAGGTAAAACGCCGTCTGCTGCCGGTTCGTGAGAAAGAGGTTCTTGCAGATCCCCGCACCCAGCACCTGCTCCACGGCGGCGCAGGCCTCGATCGTGTCGGCAGCATCGTGATCGACGCGATCATAGCTCAGCCCCAGACGGTCGAGCAGGTCGTAGCAGCGCAGCTCCTTGTCGAGCCGGTTCGTGTCCTCGGCCCGGCCGTGATATACGGTTTGGTCAACAAACATGGTGTCACTCCTTGAAAAGCAGTCTGCCGCTATTATAGCGGCTTCGCGCTGCAGGTTCAAGTCCCGTGCAGACGGTTGACACATCGGGTCAAAATGAGTACAATATATGCTGTGAAATTGTGCAGAAAGGGATTCTTCATGGCCTATCAGCTCATCGCCGTCGATATGGACGGCACGTTGCTCAACTCGAAAAAAGAGATCACCCCGCGCACGGCTGCTGCTGTGACGCAGGCGCTTGCGCGCGGATATCATGTCGTCATGGCGACCGGACGCTGCTACCGGCAGATCGCGCCGTATATGCGCCGGTTCCCGGCCATGCGCTATGCCATCACGTCCAGCGGCGCGGCCGTGGCTGACTGTATGGAAAACTGCATCATCTCGTCACAGAACATCTCTGCCGATACGGCGGCGGGCGTTATGCGCGCGTTTGTCGGGCTTGACGGCTTTCCAATCATCTTTTCCAACGGCGAGGCCCTCTATCGTCCGGAGCTGCTCAATGACTCGCAGCATTTCGGCATGGACGCCTATGTGGATAATTTCAAGGCCAACGGCACGGCTGCCGAGGAGATGGAGCGCAGCTTCCTTGCCGCACCTTACCCGGTCGAGAAGCTCGACTTTTACTTTACGGACGCGGCCGAGCGCGCCAAGTTTCTCGCACGTGTGCAGGGTGCGCCCGCATGGGTCGTCCCGTGCGAGAGCGCGGGCGTGGAGGTCAATGCCACCGGCGTCGACAAGGGCAGCGGCCTGCAGGCGCTGTGCCGGTGCCTGAACATTCCGGTCAGCGCGGCGATCGCCATCGGCGACTCGGAAAACGACCGCCCGATGCTGCGCGACGCGGGGCTTCCGCTCGCTATGGGCAACGCCATTGACGATGTGAAGGCGGCGTCGGAGTATGTCATGCCCGACTGCGACCATGATGGTGTGGCCGAGGCCATTGAACGCTTTCTGCTCGCGCAGCGTTGACCCGCCGCGCGAAGCGTTGTATGATAAAGCGTGGCCGTTTACGGCCGGATTTTGTAGGAGGCGGAGTTCATGGATAACATTCAGCAGCTCAGACAGTGGATCGAAGACAGTGACCGGATCGTGTTTTTCGGCGGCGCCGGTGTCTCAACCGAGAGCGGCATTCCGGATTTTCGCAGTGTGGACGGCCTCTATAACCAGAAGTATGACTATCCGCCCGAGACGATCCTGAGCCACTCGTTTTTCATGGCGCACCCGGAGGAATACTATAAATTCCATCGGGACAAGCTCGTTGTGGACGGCGCCAAGCCCAACCGTGCGCATCTGCGCCTTGCCGAGCTGGAGCGCGAGGGAAAGCTGCAGGCCGTCATCACGCAGAATATCGACGGGCTGCATCAGGCGGCCGGGAGCAAGAATGTGCTCGAGCTGCACGGCAGCATCCACCGCTGCTACTGTATGCGCTGCGGCCGGCCGTATCCGGCGGAGCGCGTCAACCACGGCACCGGCGTGCCGCACTGTGACTGCGGCGGCATCATCCGGCCGGACATCGTGTTTTACGAGGAATGTCTGGATGAGGACGTTTTGTCCAAGTCCATCCGCTATATCCGCGAGGCGGAGGTGCTCATCGTCGGCGGTACGTCGCTGGCCGTGTACCCCGCGGCGGGGCTTTTGAATTACTACTCCGGGCATAAGCTGGTGCTCATCAACCGCAGCGCCACGCCGTATGACGCGCAGGCGGATCTCATCATCCATGAGAAGATCGGCGAAGTCTTTGCTCAGGTATAACGGAGGAAACAGGTTTTCATGCGAATTGATGTAATGGGCGTCGGGTTTGACAGCCTGACGATGGAGGAAGCGGTCGCGCGTGCGCGTGACCTGATGGCGGAGCGGCGCGCGGCCTATGTCGTTACGCCGAACCCCGAGATCGTGATGCTCTGCCGCGAGGATGCGGCGGCCATGCAGGCCGTGCAGAATGCGGATCTCGTGCTGGCCGACGGTATCGGCGTGATCTACGGCGCGAAGATCCTCGGCACACCGCTGCGCGCGAAGCTGCCGGGCATCGACTTTGCTGCGGCGCTGATGACGCAGATGGGCCGCGAGGGCAAGCGCGTGTTTTTGCTCGGCGCGAAGCCCGGCGTCGCCGACGCTGCGGGCGAGAAGCTGCGTGAGCGGTTTCCCGGTCTCGTCATCGCCGGCACGAACGACGGCTATTTTCAGGATGATGATCCCGTTGTGGAGAAGATCAATGCCGTGCAGCCGGATCTGCTGCTTGTGTGCCTTGGCGCGCCGAAGCAGGAGCTGTGGATGCAGCGCAACGCCCCGCGTCTGCGCGTTGGTCTTATGGCGGGTCTCGGCGGCAGTCTGGACGTGTTTGCCGGCAACGTCAAGCGCGCACCGAAGTTTTTCCAGAAGCTCGGTCTCGAGTGGTTTTACCGGCTCATCAAAGAGCCGAAGCGCATCGGCCGCATGATGAAATTGCCGAAATTCCTGTTTGCGGCCATCGGCCGCAGGCTGCGGGGGAAGAAACACCATGGCGAAGGGTAAACTGATCGTATTGGAGGGCATCGACGGCAGCGGAAAGTCCGCGCAGTACCGTCGCCTGTGCGCGCGTTTTGACGAGGCGGGCATGGCCTACCATCATATTGTGTTTCCGCGCTACGACCAGGAATCGTCGGCACTGATCCGGATGTACCTCAACGGCGCGTTCGGTACGCATCCGTCGGACGTCAACGCTTATGCCGCGTCCACGTTTTTCGCGGTCGACCGCTATGCGTCCTACCGCACCGACTGGGGCGAGATCTATGAAAACGGCGGCCTGATCCTCTCCGACCGCTACACGACCTCCAACGCCATCCATCAGGGCTCGAAGCTGCCCGAGGCGGAGCTGCCGGCCTTCTTTGACTGGCTGTACGATCTCGAGTACGGCAAGATGGGTCTGCCGCGCCCGGATCTGGTGCTCTATCTGGACGTGGACCTGCCGACCTCGCTCAAGCGGATGCAGCACCGGCAGGAAAAACTCAACACCAAGGCCGACATCCATGAGCAGGATGAGGCGTATCTGGAAAACTGTCTGCGCATCGGCCGCCTTGCCGCCGCGCATTACGGCTGGACGGTCGTGCCGTTCATGAAAGACGGCGCGGAGCGTGCGCTCGAGGAAAAGCACGAGGAGATCTTCTCGATCATCCGCAGCGCTCTATGAGCATTTCCGAGGAAAAGTCCGCCCTGCGTGAAGCGCTGCGCCGGCGGCTTGCGCAGAGCGATCCCGCGGACAATGCCGCGTGCGACGTTGCGATTACGATGCAGGTGCTCGCACTGCCGGAGTTTCAGGCAGCGGAGCGGATCTTTGCCTACTGCAGCGTCGTGCCGGAGGTGGATACGCACGCGATTCTCGCGCAGGCGCGTCGCCGCGGGAAAACGGTGGCGCTTCCGGTCCCGGAGGCCGGCGGGCAGATGTATTTTGCGCGCTATGACGGTGCGCTCGTGCCCGGACGCTACGGCATCCCGCAGCCGCCGCGCAGCGCACCGGTGCTGCAGCCGCAGCCCGGCGATCTGATGCTTGTCCCGGCGCTTGCCTATGACCGCGCGGGGCGGCGTCTCGGCCGCGGCGGCGGGTACTATGACCGCTGTCTCGCGCAGCTTGACTGCTGCGCCGTGGGGCTCATCCGTGCGGAATTTTTGCTCGACGCGCTGCCGACGGCGTGGAACGATATGCCGGTCGCGGCCGTCGTAACTGAGCAGGGCATTTTGCGCCCGCAGGAAAAACCGGGGCTCCCGGAGGAGCCCCGATCCCTCACCGGCTGTTAGCAGCCGCAGCCGCAGCTGTTGTTGTTCTCGCAGCCGCAGTTGCCCCAGCTGCCGCCGCAGCAGAAGAGCAGGATCAGAATGAGGATGATCCACAGACAGCTGTTGTTATTATTTGCGCAGCACATAACCAAAACCCTTTCTCCGCGCAACGGATTTTTGCGCAGCCAGACCCCGCGCGGTGCATGGATCTGACGCGAAGTTTTCCGGCAGGACCGGACAAACGGCGCCGTTTCCGTCCGTCGCCTTATCTTATGCCCCAAGGGGAAAGGGGGTTCCTGCGCCGAGAGGCCGCAGGGACGCATTCCAAGTTGACAGGGAGATCAAGCCATGGCCGATCATTTTAAGAACTTTGATGAGCTGTTTCGTGATGAACGAGAGCCATCCCGCCCGCAGCGTCCGGCGCAGCCCGCCCGCCGCCGTCCGCAGCAGCAGGAGGGACAGCCGCGCGCTGCCCGCCCGCGCTCGGTACAGCAGCAGCACGCGGCGCGCCCGCATCCGGAGCAGCCGCATGTCCAGCACCGCACGGAGCGTGCCTCAACACGATGAGCGATGTATGATAATAGTTTATCACTTTACTGGCATTATCCAATTCCTCCGGAGTGACGGAGGACGCAGCCTGTTTCTTGTTTCCTCCCGAACAGGAAACCAATAAGAAAGCACCTATCAGTGCTCCAAACAATAAGATATTCTTCTTCATAATAATGGTTAGTTTATTGAGTCTTTCGTACTATAACAATAAAAATCGTTTTTTGTTATAGACAAACAATGCATATTCGAAAAGTGTTCTCTATATGATATTAACTTAAAAATAAAACAAATATGGAACAATCATTTCAAAAAGGAGTTGTGCTCCATTTGGCTTCTCTCATTGAATATACTGAAGGAGGCGTTATCAGCAAACAGTTAATCAAAAGTCCGGCAGGAAATATCACTTTATTTTCTTTTGATAAAGGAGAAGGGTTAAGCGAACATCGTGCCCCGTTTGATGCGCTCGTGCAGGTATTGGAAGGGGTAGTGAATATTACTGTAAACGGAACTCTGTTCACCGTAAAAGCAGGAGAAAGTATCGTATTTCCGGCGAATGCGCCGCATGCCCTTACAGCAGTGGAGAGATTTAAGATGCTGTTGACTATGATTAAGGAATAAACAATCATAGTGTATAAAAACAAAAAATGGCTACTCATCACGAGCAACCAATCTTTTGTTAACCTTAAATCTAATACTTATGAAAAAAACACTGTACAAAGGTACCATATTTCAGGTAAATAGCAAATTTTAGAGCCTAAACAGCCCATATTATAACAGGGTTTAATACTCTGGGAAGCGCATTAACATTTCAGACTTCACACGTTAACATTTAACATATTCATTCACACAAGTTACTTCTTGGGTAAGTAAGAATACAAAAAAGAGGGAATCATTGAAACAACATCGTCTTTTTTTTTGTAACTTTGAACTATGATAATCAGTGCCAGCCGCCGGACAGATATTCCGGCATTCTATTCCCAGTGGTTTTTCAACCGGATTAAAGAAGGATATGTATTAGTGCCCAATCCATATCATCCGAAAATGATTAGCAAGATCTCTCTATCTCCTGCTGTAGTAGATTGCTTTGTTTTCTGGACCAAGAACCCGGCACCTATGCTCAACCAACTGGAGAAATTGCAGGATTACAACTATTACTTCCAATTTACACTTAACCCCTACGGAGAAAAGCTGGAAAATCATTTGCCCTCCATCAATAAACGAATGGATACCTTTAAAAAGCTGGCTGATAAAATCGGCAGGGAAAGGGTGATCTGGAGATATGATCCGATACTGACGAACGAGGAATACAATGTTTCTTTCCACCAGGAAGCATTTGCCCGGATTGCCGACGAACTCAAAGACCACACTGCCAAATGTATGCTGGGATTCATAGATCATTACCAGCATATCCGGAACTCTGTACGGTTATTCAACATCCATCCGCTGACTCAAGAGGAAATAGAAGAAATGGCTGTCTCCTTTAAAAAAACAATCGACGTTTATCCTGACATACAGCTGGATACTTGTACTGTAAAAGTGGATTTAAGACATTTAGGTATTCCGAGCGGCCTGTGTATTGATAAGGATCTGATAGAAAAGATCATCGGTTATCCTATCCTCGCCCAAAAGGATAAAAACCAGCGTAACATCTGCAACTGCATTGAAAGCATTGATATCGGAACTTATGAAAGTTGCCTGAACGGATGTATTTATTGTTATGCCATCAAAGGCAATTATAACACGGCAGTATATAATAGGAGAAAACATGATAAAAACTCACCGCTACTCATCGGCCATTTATCCGAAGATGATATCGTAAAGGAACGGGAGATGAAAAGCCTGCGGGATAACCAATATTCGTTGTTTTAATCTCTTCGGTCTGCAGTTGACTTACAGGCATAAAAAAAGGCTATCTATCCCAGACAGCCAATCTTTTGTTAACCTTAAATC
>OGYD01001215.1_pt1 | contig 20005 bp, 15 predicted proteins | sample 1576441 | NCBI WGS metagenome assembly OGYD01 (sample SAMEA3541537, study PRJEB24748) | human gut metagenome | biome: human gut; feature: human-associated habitat; material: faeces | place: China | collected 2012 | reverse complement strand
CATTATGCGTGTGCATCGTCATCTCGTCCACCTCTCGCTTGCGCTTGGCCTCCGTCACGCGCAGTTTGATGTTGCGGTTGTAGTCCCCGCCGGTCATTTGCGCCGTCTCCTCCTGCGCCGTGCTGAAACCGGCATCCACCCGCTTGATGGCGGCATCCACCTCCTGCACGGGGTTCAGGTTCGTCCGTGCCGGGCCGTTCCACGCGCAGGCCGTGTACGCCTTGCGCCGCGCCGGGTCGGTGAAAAAGCCCGGCGCGTGGATGCGCCCACGGGCGACCGCCTCGGCAAACCATTCCTCATAGACCGGCTGGCAAAAATCGTCCGTGAACCAGTCCCGCTGCATACTACAGGTGCGCCAGAACTCGTTGAGTGCGCCGCGAGCTGCCGAATAGCTGGTGGTGAACTGCTTCATCATCACCTCCGGCGGTATCTCCAGCCCCGCGCCGATCAGGCGGATGGTGGCGTTGGTAAACTCGTCGTACCCGGTGTTCGGGTGCTTCGGGTCTGCAAACTGCACCTCCTCGCCGGGGTTCAGGTCGATAATGGCCCCCGGCCCCAGTTCGATGCTGCTTTGATCGGCGCTGTCGATCAGCTCCTCCGCCGGTATCATTTCTCCAAACGGTCTGCCGTCCGACGGGTTTTGTGACTTCACGAACACCGTGAACATGGCGCTGATCACCGCCGCCGTGATCTCCGCGTCCGTCGTCCATGCGCTGGCGGCCACAGGCAAAGAGCAAGGGCGGCACGGTGTTGATGAGCAGCAGGTTGAGCGAGGAGGTTTGCAGGGTTTTGTCGCTCTCGCGACTTTCCTCGCCAAAGGCGTAATGGGTGCGCCAGTAGTTGGTAACGCCTATCCTGAACAGGGCACGAAGGGCATCGAGGCCCGACGTTTCGGTCAACAATGAAAAGTCGGCACGGCGCTCGCTGTAGAGGCGGGCCAGTTGCGACAGGCGCACATGCGGAAAGTTCTGCGGACGCAACCGCCCGAAACGCCACTGTGCATGGCTGATGGGGGTGAGGCCGAACTTGTGCTGCAAAAATGCGTACTCCGACTTGAGACGCATATAATAGCTGTCGCGACGCTCGGCCTTGACAAGGGTGTCGTCGAGCAGTCCGGCCTGGCCCATAAAGAAGGCTTCGACCTGGAACACGTCGTCGCGGTGCTTGCCTATCTGCTGCGGGTCGATGGTGAGGGCCCACTGCTCAAAGGCTTGGGCATTGGTGCCGAACCCGAAATTGCGCGCAAGGGTGATGAAAAAGGCGCGTTCCCAGTCGCCGCCCGTGCGCTGCAGATATTGCTGCACACGGTCGGTTTTGCTCTCGAGCCGCTCTACCGTGAGGCGACTGAGCCAATTATGTACGGTGAGGGGAGGCACATGGGGTATGATGCGGTAGCAGGGCGGATAGGTTTCCTCATCTATCAGTGCCTGATAGTTGTGCCGCAGATAGTCGGGCACGCTGAGCACCATTTGCGGCAACTGCTTGCCGTCGGCTGTGCGCACCTCGGCATCGGCTGCCGACACAATGTGTAATACGACATTGTTGTAGGCCGCATCGGTGTCGTGATGGTGGCGGAACCAGTCGCTCGAACGCTCGTGCACCTCGACATTGCCGGCCCACAGCATGCCGTTTATTTTGACTTTTGCGTTGAAAAAGTCTGGGCCGGAGTTGACCAGGTTGTGCACGCCGGGGTCTATCACATCTACTGCTTGCCCGTCGGTGGTGGCAAGAGGCGCAAGGCCGTACAGGCGATGCTGCCAAACGTAATGGAGCAGGTATTCCATGAGTTGTTCCATATTGGTTAAACCAACAAAGGTAGGCTTTTTTTGAAATCCCGCAAACGGGGGAATGAGATAAATCAATAAAAACTCGTAATTTTGCCACAAATAATAATACAATCACAATACATGGAAACTGTATTTCACTACGACGTCGTTGTTGTCGGTGCAGGCCATGCCGGTTGCGAGGCGGCAAGTGCCGCTGCACGCATGGGGGCCAAAACGTGCCTGGTGACAATGGACATGAACAAAATAGCGCAGATGAGCTGCAACCCTGCCGTGGGCGGTATTGCCAAAGGGCAGATTGTACGCGAGATCGATGCGCTCGGCGGACAAATGGGTGAGGTGACTGATGCCACGGCTATCCAGTTCCGCATGCTTAACCGCTCTAAAGGTCCCGCCATGTGGAGCCCGAGGGCACAGTGCGACCGCGCACGCTTTATTACTGAATGGCGGCACCGGCTCGAAAATACGCCTAACCTGAACATTTGGCAGGACGAGGTGACGGAGGTGATTGCCGAACAGGGCGTGGTGAAAGGTGTGCGCACCATTTGGGGTGCCACGCTCATGGCACGTGCCGTGGTGATTACGGCGGGCACTTTTCTGCGCGGCTTGATGCACATTGGTCGCAAACAGGTGAGCGGCGGACGATGCGCCGAACCTGCTGCGGCTTTCCTGACCGAAAGTATCAACAGTCTGGGCATTCGCTCGGCACGCATGAAGACGGGAACGCCTGTGCGCATTGACAAACGTTCGGTGCATCTTGACGAAATGACAGTGCAACCGGGCGAGACGGATTACCACCGCTTTTCGTACATCAGTCCAATGCGCCCGCTGCCGCAACTGCCTTGCTGGACTACCGACACCAACGCCGAGGTGCACGAGGTGCTGCGTTCAGGATTGGCCGACTCCCCACTCTACAATGGCCAAATCAAGAGTATCGGGCCGCGTTACTGCCCGAGCATCGAAACCAAGCTTGTAACCTTCCCCGACCGTGACCATCACCCTTTGTTTCTTGAACCCGAGGGGGTGGAAACTAACGAGCTTTACCTGAATGGCTTTTCATCGAGTCTGCCGATGAATGTGCAGATTGAGGCTCTTAAGCGCATACCTTGTTTCCGCGACATTGTGGTGTACCGTCCGGGCTATGCCATCGAATACGACTTTTTCGACCCCACGCAGTTGCACCACTCTCTTGAGACTAAGGCTGTCAGTGGCCTGTTCTTAGCAGGACAGGTTAACGGCACCACCGGATATGAGGAGGCGGCGGGACAAGGCTTGATGGCGGGTATCAATGCCGCACTCAAGTGCACCGGAAGCGAGCCTTTCGTGCTCCACCGCGACGAGGCGTATATTGGCGTGCTCATCGACGACCTTGTGACAAAAGGCGTGGACGAACCCTATCGTATGTTTACCTCGCGAGCCGAATATCGCATACTGCTGCGCCAGGACAATGCCGACATTCGCCTCACGCCTTATGCCGAAAAGTTTGGATTGGCCACAGCGGAACGTTTGCAGCGTTTTCACGCAAAGAAAGAGAAGATTGGCGAAATCATCGATTTCTGCAAGCAGTACCCCATCAAGCCAAACGACATCAACGCCTTTCTTGAAGAGGTGGGCACCACCCCACTCCAGCGCGGCTGCAAATTGTTCGACCTCATCAACCGTCCGCAATTATCGCTGCTAAAATTGGCTGATGTCATCGCACCATTCAAGGAATTCCTCGACGCCATCACTTCTGACGCTGAAGAAACGATTGAGGCGGCCGAAATAGAAATGAAGTACCACGGCTACATAGCTCGCGAGCGTGCCATGGCCGACAAGATGCAGCGCCTTGAGAATATCAAAATCCGCGGGCACTTCGACTACGACAGTATCACGCAGTTGAGCACTGAAGCACGCCAAAAGCTTACTTCAATCGACCCCGAGACGCTTGCACAGGCCAGCCGCATTCCGGGCGTTTCGCCAAGCGACATCAGCGTACTGCTTGTTTTGATGGGACGATAGACGGTGCTTGATTGGGCGGCAAGCAGCGTAAATCTATTTTAAGGCCGCTCGCCGCTTGTTCTGCCCGCAGCTTACTTAAAGCAATACTCTAACAACAAAGCACCACATAGACGCTCAAACAGCCAAATACGGCCATTTTACCGCCGTTTAGTTCGCGTTCCACGTGAAACAAACAATACTAAAGCATATCAAAATCAGGAATTTCATGAATACAAAACTGCTTTTAGACAATCTCCGCACGGTATACGACTTTCCGAAGCCCGGCATACATTTCAAGGACGTTACCACACTGTTCAAAAATCCCGCGTGCATCGAAGAAATGGCGCAGGAGTTGGTGCGTATTTACCAAGACAAGGGCATTACAAAGGTAGTGGGTATTGAGAGCCGTGGCTTTGTAATGGGTGCCATTTTGGCCCAGAAACTCGGTGCCGGCTTTGTGATGGCGCGCAAACCCGGAAAGCTGCCAGCCGAAACACGCAAAGCCACCTACCTTAAAGAGTACGGCTACGACACCATCGAAATACACGCCGACGCCATCACCGCCAACGATGTGGTGTTGATACACGACGACCTGCTCGCCACCGGTGGTTCGATGCAAGCTGCATACGACCTTGTACAAGCGTTCAAACCGAAGCATACGTACATAAATTTCCTTATAGAATTGCAAATGGAAGGCCTTGAGGGACGCAAAGCCCTTGGCAAAGACCTTGACATTACAACACTACTCACCATCAACGAATGAATGCCGAGTTACAAACCTACCTCAAAGGCATCGTAAATAATCTGCCCGAAACACCGGGGTGCTACCAGTACCTCGATGATTCGGGCACTATCATTTACGTTGGAAAGGCCAAGAACCTGAAACGACGCGTCAGCTCATACTTCAACAAAGAGCAGCAGACGCGCAAAACCCGATTGCTCGTCACACACATACGCGACATACGCTATGTTGTGGTAAAGACGGAGGCCGACGCCTTGTTGCTTGAAAACAACCTCATCAAGCGTTACAAGCCGCACTACAACGTACTGCTCAAAGACGATAAAACCTACCCTTCCATCGCCATCACCACCGAATATCTGCCTCGCATATTCAAAACACGACAACGCGGCAAACGCGGCGCAATATACTTTGGGCCTTACAGCCATGTGCCCACCCTCTATGCACTGCTCGACTTGTGCCGCGAGCTGTACCAACCGCGCCCGTGCCACACCCCCATGACCCGCGAGGGCGTTGAAAACGGCAAATACGACGTTTGTCTCGACTACCACATACACCGATGCAAGGCTCCATGCGTGGGCAAACAAAGCCACGACGACTATATGCGCTGCATTGAAGCCTGCAAAGAAATACTGAAAGGCAACACCGCCGATGTGGCCCGCAAAATGCGCGAAGAGATGATAGCCCTGGCCAACGAACTGCGCTTTGAGGAGGCACAAGAAATCAAGCGGCGGTACGACTTGATAGAGAGTTACCGCGCAAAGAGCGAGGTGGTGTCGAACGTGTTGCACAATATAGACGTATTCAACATCGAGACCGAGGGAAAAACGGCCTACATCAACTATCTGCACGTAACCAACGGCTGCATCAACCAGGCATTCACCTTTGAATATAAGAAAAAGCTCGACGAAACCGACGAAGAATTGCTCACGCTGGGCATTATCGAGATGCGCGAGCGCTATGCCAGCCAGTCGAAAGAGATAGTTGTGCCGTTCCACGTCGACCTGCCCGATGGCATGGTAGAGCAGACCGTACCCCAGAAGGGTGATAAAAAGAAGCTGCTCGAACTGTCAAAGCTCAATGTCAAGCAGTACAAATTCGACCGTCTGAAGCAAGCTGACAAGCTCAATCCCGAACAAAAGCAGACACGATTGATGAAGGAGATACAGCGCGACTTAGGTTTGCCCAAATTACCCCTTCACATCGAACTTTTCGACAATTCCAACATCAGCGGCGCCGATGCCGTGGCCGCTTGCGTCGTGTTTGAAAAGCTCAAACCCGCCAAAAGCGAATACCGCAAGTTCAACATCAAGACCGTGACCGGCCCCGACGATTACGCCTCGATGAAGGAAGTGGTGCGCCGCCGCTACACCCGTCTGAGCCAGGAAGGGCGCCCCCTGCCCGACCTCATCATAGCCGACGGCGGACGCGGACAAATGGAAATGATACGCGAGGTGGTTGAGGACGAGTTGGGACTCGAAATTCCCATAGCCGGCCTGGCCAAAGACGACCGCCACCGCACCCGTGAGATGCTCTACGGCTTTCCGCCCGCCATCATCGGCATCAAACCCGAGAGCCAGCTGTTCCGCACCCTCACACAGATGCAGGACGAGGTACACCGCTTCGCCATAAGTTTTCACCGCGACAAGCGTTCTAAGCGCCAGACAGCCTCCGAACTCGACACCATAGCAGGCATAGGCCCCGCCACAAAGCAAGCCCTGCTCAAGCAGTTCAAGAGCGTCAAACGCGTAAAGGAGGCCACCCTGCCCGAGCTGCAAGCCCTGTTAGGCACAGCCCGCGGCGAAAAAATATACCACAATCTGCACACCAACGGATAAATAGACGTAACTTTGCCCACATGAGAGCAGTAATACAACGCGTGCAACACGCATCAGTCACCATCAACGGCCAAATAAAATCGGCCATACACCAAGGTTACCTCATTCTGTTAGGCATTGAAGAAGCCGACAACCGCGACGACGCCGACTGGCTATGCCGTAAAATAAGCGCTCTGCGCGTGTTTGACGACGAAGGCGGGGTGATGAACCGCAGTCTGCAAGACATTGGCGGAGAAGCGCTCGTAGTAAGCCAATTCACCCTCATGGCCTCATACAAGAAAGGCAACCGCCCGTCGTACATACGCGCCGCCGGCCATGAGCACGCCATACCCCTTTACGAATACTTTTGCCAGGCTCTCGAGCAGGCCCTCGGCCGCCCCATCGGCACAGGCGAGTTCGGGGCCGACATGAAAGTCGAGCTGCTCAATGACGGCCCGGTAACCATCTGCATGGACACCAAAAACAAAGAATAAGTAGGTGTTCAAAATTATTTTTACATTGAAAGTGCGTTATCGAGTCGTAGATGTTTCCTTCGGGTGAGGAAGCATAGCGGGCTATGTGACCGAGGCCGAAGGGAACAGATGCGCCTCGAGAACGTGCTTTCAATGTGAAAATGACACCTACTGATTGTATAAAATAATTTTGAACACCTACTTAATGTCATGCCCCAAACCTTAGCCGACCTACAAATTCGTGTAGACAAATGGATACACACCTATGGCGTACGCTATTTCAGCGAACTCACCAACATGGCCTGCCTCACTGAGGAGGTGGGCGAACTGGCCCGTGTGATGGCCCGAAAGTATGGCGACCAATCGTTCAAAAAAGGCGAGACACACGACCCTTCTGAAGAGATGGCCGACGTGCTGTGGGTACTCATTTGCCTGGCCAACCAAACCGGTGTAGACCTTACCAAGGCCATGGAGCAGAGTTTTGAAAAGAAGACCAAGCGCGACGCCACACGCCACCTCAACAACCCCAAACTGGCACCCCGCGAGCAGCCCTGAGCCGCCCGCGCACACAACACAATAACACACATATCAAGAGACTATGCCCGAATTACACATCAACCGCAACGATGCTCAAAAGAGCAAATACGAACAAGCATTCGACAAGTTCAATCTTCACCTCGACGACGCCCAAATTAGCGCCCAAGTACACAAACTCGTGGCCGACAACCGCAGCAAATACAACACCCCCGAAGTGCTCAAGCAGCTGCTCAGCACCGTCGAACTGACCACCCTCAAGGTGACCGACTCACAAGAGAGCGTGCTCCAGCTTACCGAGCGCGTCAACGAGTTCTCTGATGCGCACCCCGACCTCCCACCCTTGGCCACCATCTGCGTATATCCCAACTTTGCAAAGATAGTAAGCGAGAGCCTCGAAGCCGATGGCGTCAAGGTAGCCTGCGTGGTAGGCGGTTTCCCATCGTCACAAACATTCATCGAAATCAAAACCGCCGAGACTGCCCTTGCCGTACACGACGGAGCCGACGAGTGCGACTGTGTGCTCAACGTGGGCGCCTTCTTCAGCGGCGACTACGAAACCTGTGCCGACGAGATTGAAGAAATAAAAGCCGCCTGTGCCGACAATCCCCTCAAGGTCATACTCGAAACGGGAGCCCTCAAGTCTGCCATCAACATCAAGCGCGCCGCAATACTCGCCATGTACGCCGGTGCCGACTTTATAAAGACCTCTACGGGCAAAATAGAGGTCGCTGCCACGCTCGAGGCAGCCTACGTGATGTGCACCGCCATCAAGGAATATTACAACCTCACAGGCACGTTTATAGGCTTCAAGGCTGCCGGTGGCATCAAAACCACAGCCGAAGCCATAGACTTCTACACCGTGGTACGCGAAATCCTTGGCGAGGACTACATCAAGCAGGGCCTCTTCCGCATCGGCACAAGCCGTCTGGCCAACCTGCTCGTCAGCGACATCTTGGGCGAGGACACAAAGCCCTTCTAAGCCGCCCACACACCACAACAAACCGGGCTGCATTCTGCCATACATTGGCAAAATGCAGCCCGGTTTTTGTATCTTTGAAAAACGGCCCTACCATGGGCGTTTCACAGCATCACATATTGCTTAAAATTCTTTATAACTCCCATCAGAAAATATAATCTTACTAATATGTACTGTACTAGGTTTATATATATCTTTAGGAACGTAATAAGATATTATTTTAGAAGTTTTTGCTGGAATGGTTTTCTTTACTTTAACTTCTTTATATCTATTAACATCCCATATATCTGGATAAGCGTATTCAATAGTAAATATAATACAAACTATTCTTTTATAAGTAGTATTTGCAATTTTGCTTATAATATATGGATTATTATCATAATCATATTTCAATTTAGAAGCTACAAGTTTTTGAGAAAACGAAGGAATACTTATAAGAACAAATAATAGACTTAATAATATTATTTTCATAATTCATATTGTTACAAAGAGCGTTCCACAACAAAGTCGATGTAGCCCCTGAGCGCCTCACGCACCTCAGCGTTATGCCAACTGTCGAGCAGCGACAAAGCCTGCGCGTGCAGCTCCTCCATGCGCCGCTGCGCATATTCAATGCCGCCATGCGCTTTGGTATAATCCACCAGCGCTGCAATGTCGTCAGCCGTGGCCTCGCCATTTTTCACACGCATGGCGAGCGCTCTAACTTCTTGGTTATCAGCGTTATTGATAGCATATATAGCCGGCAGAGTAAGCTTACCCTCGCGCATGTCATTGCCCGTAGGCTTGCCAATGCGGTTGTCGGCATAATAGTCAAAAATGTCGTCCCTGATTTGGAAACAAAGGCCCACAATCTCGCCAAAACGCTTGGCACGCGCCACATACTCAGCATCGGCGCCAGCCGATATGGCCCCCAGTTCGGCACAAGCCGCAAAGAGCGCCGCCGTTTTGTGGTGAATGATATGAAAATAAGCCTCCTCGGTGATAGCCTCGTTGCGGATATTAGCCAACTGGCAAATCTCGCCCTCTGAGAGCGTGCCACCCAGGCGCGAAATAATCTCCACCACCCCGATGTTGCCCGTCATGGCAGCCTGCAGCAGCGAAGTCGACAGCAGGTAGTCGCCCACCAGCACTGCCACTTTGTTGTCATACACAGCGTTCACCGAGCGTTGTCCGCGTCGTTCACCACTCTCGTCCACCACATCGTCGTGCACAAGCGAGGCTGTGTGCAGCAGTTCGAGCGTCACCGCCGAGCGCAGCGAGTCAACCGAAACGTCCCCCAGCTCACGAGCCATCAGCACCACCAGCAAGGGGCGCATCATTTTGCCCTGACGCCGGCGCACATAGTCGAGCGCCTGGCCCAGAAAATCATCATCGTGAGTCAGTGCGTTGTCAAACAAAGCCTTGTACTGAGCCATCTCCTGCAACACAGGTTGGCGAATTGCTGCTAATTTGTCCATACGTTTCGGTTTCAGCTTACAAAAGTAGTAAAAACTAACTTATTGTACGAGAGTATTTGCGTACTTTTGTAAGCATAATAACAATATATAAGCTATGCAAACCCTCTATCTGCTCGACGCCTACGCGCTCATATACCGCGCTTACTATGCACTGATACGCTCGCCGCGCATCAACTCCAAAGGTCAGAACACCTCGGCCGTGTATGGTTTTGTCAACACACTCAACGATGTACTGAACACCGAAAAGCCCGATTTCATCGGCATTGCCTTCGACCCCGCCGGCGGCACCTTCCGCCACGAAGCCTACCCTGCCTACAAGGCCCAGCGCGAGGCAACGCCCGAAGACATAAAGTGGGCCGTGCCCGTTATCAAGGACATCATACGCGCCTACAACATACCCATTCTCGAAGTGCCGGGCTACGAGGCCGACGATGTGATAGGCACACTGGCCATGAAGGGCCGTGAGGCCGGACTCGAAGTGCACATGGTTACCCCCGACAAGGACTATGCCCAACTGGTGAAACCAGGCATTTTTATGCGTCGTCCCGGCCATGGCGCCTCAGCCATGGAGAAACTCGGCCCCGATGAAGTCTGCCAAAAATACGGCATCAGCCACACCGACCAGGTGATTGACCTGCTCGGCCTCATGGGCGACACCGCCGACAATGTGCCGGGCTGCCCCGGCGTAGGCGAAAAAACCGCCGTCAAGCTCATCACCCAGTTTGGCTCGATTGACAATCTGCTCAACAGCACCGACCAACTCAAGGGAGCCATCAAGCGCAAGGTGGAGGAGAACAAAGAGCAAATCAGTTTTTCTAAATTCTTGGTCACCATCAAGACCGACGTGCCAATCGACCTCAACCTAGACACCTTGCGCACCACCGAACCCAACAAGGAGGCCTTGCGCCCGATTTACGAAAATCTGGAGTTTCGGGCCTTCCTCAAGAAACTCGACGACAAACCTGCCGAAGTGCAAAAAAGTGTGAGCGAATGGGGTGCTCTCTTTGACGCGCAGCCCGATAACCGCGCAGACGAGCCAAAAGAAATCACGCACAAAACACTCAATGACGTGCCACACACTTACATTCTCGTTGATAATGATAGTGATGCGCAGCAGCTTTGTGAGCATTTATTGACTTTCAGCACAGTAGCCATCGACACCGAAACCACTTCAATCGATGCCATCAGCGCCAAATTGGTAGGATTAAGCTTTGCCGTCGACGGCGGCAAGGCCTGGTACGTTGCCGTTCCACGTGAAACGGAGAAAGCGTGCCGCATGGTTGAGATATTCCGTCCATTGTACGAAAGCCCCCACACGCTCAAAGTAGGACAGAACCTCAAGTACGACCTCACCGTGCTCCACACTTATGGCATTGCCCTCGCCCACCCCATGTTCGACACCATGCTGGCCCACTATCTGGTACAACCCGAGTTGCGACACAACATGGACTATCTGGCCGAGATATACCTGGGCTACCAAACCATACACATCGATGAGCTGATTGGCCCCAAGGGCAAAAAGCAGAAAAACATGGCCGACCTCGAACCCGCACAAATTTGCGACTATGCCTGCGAGGACGCCGACATCACCCTGCAACTCATGCAACCGCTCAAGCAGGAACTTGAAAAATACGAGCTCACCCATGTGTTCAACGAGATAGAGATGCCACTCATGCCCGTGCTGGCACGCATGGAGATGAACGGCGTGTGCCTCGACACCAACACGCTGGCCCAAACCGGGCAGCACTTTACGGAGCGCATGCAACAGCTCGAGGCCGACATCTACCAACTGGCAGGTCATGAATTTTTGCTCACCTCACCGCGTCAAGTGGGCGAAGTGCTGTTCGACGAGCTCAAGCTCAACGAAAAGGCCAAAAAGACCAAGAGCGGACAATACTCCACTGGCGAGGAGGTGCTCGAAGCCATCAAGCACAAGCACCCCATTGTAGAGAAAATTCTGGCACACCGCGCCTTGAAAAAGTTGCTGAGCACCTACATCGACGCACTACCCAAACTCATCAACCCCGCCACGGGACACATTCACACCTCGTTCAACCAGGCTGTCACAGCCACGGGCCGACTGTCATCGTCCAACCCCAACCTGCAAAACATACCGGTGCGCGGCGACGACGGCCGCGAAATACGCAAAGCCTTTGTGCCCGAACCGGGCTGCATATTCTTCTCGGCCGACTACTCGCAAATCGAGTTGCGCATCATGGCCCACATCAGCGGCGACGAACATTTGGTCAACGACTTCCGCGAGGGGCGCGACATACACGCCGCCACAGCAGCCCGCGTATTTCACAAGTCGCTCGACGAGGTGACGCGTGACGAGCGCCGCAAGGCCAAAACGGCCAATTTCGGCATCATCTACGGCATATCAGCCTTTGGTTTGGCCGAACGCATGGAGGTATCTCGCACCGAGGCCAAAGAGCTCATTACCAACTATTTCAGCACCTATCCAAAGGTGAAGGACTACATGGAACGCAGTGTGGCCGAAGCCAAAGAGCGCGGCTACATTGTCACCGCCTTTGGCCGTCGCCGCTACCTGCCCGACATCAACTCACGCAACGCTGTGGTGCGCGGCTATGCCGAGCGCAATGCCGTCAACGCCCCCATTCAGGGCACCGCTGCCGACATCATCAAAGTAGCCATGATACGCATCGACGAGCGTTTCCGCCGCGAGGGCATACAGTCTAAAATGATACTCCAGGTGCACGACGAACTCAACTTTTCGGTTGTCCCCTCCGAGCTCGACACGGTCAAGCGCATCGTCATCGACGAGATGGAGCAAGCCTACCAAATGAGCGTGCCATTAGTGGCCGACTGCGGCGAAGGCCACAACTGGCTCGAAGCGCACTGATAGGAGATAAGCCAGATGGGTCTAATGAGCCTATTGAGCCTAATGAGCCTAATATGCCTATTGAGCCTATTATGCCTAATATGCCCATTATGCCCAATAGGCACCCCCAAACAACAAACCAACCCAACCAAACAACAAAAAAGAAACTACCATGGAAAAGCGCCCAGTTGACAAGCAATTCCTTCGGCAAGGCAAGGACTACACCACGCTCATTTGCTACAAAAAGGCGGTGATAATCTACGACATCACCTACCACTTTGCCCACAAGTATCTGGAGCGTGGCGACCGCACCATCGACCAAATGATACAGGCGGCGCGTTCGGGCAAGCAAAACATTGTGGAGGGCAACATCGACGGCATCACATCAACCGAGATGGAAATAAAACTCACAAATGTCAACCGTGCCAGTCTGCATGAGTTGTTGGAGGATTATAAAGACTACCTGCGCGTACACGGCCTTGAACAATGGCCTGTCAATTCGCCCAAGGCGGAGCAAACGCGACGCTACTGCGCCACCCACAATGCCCCCGAGGACTATACACAGAAAATAGCGGAGCGGTCGGCAGAAACGATATGCAACATTGCCATCACGCTAATTCTGCAAACCGATGTCATGATAAAGGGACTGATAGAGTGGCAAAAGAACCATTTCAAAGATAATGGCGGCATAAAAGAGCAATTGTATAATGAGCGACGCAAACAGAGGGGGTATTAAGGGTCAATAAGACATCTAAATATATTGTATACCCGTTGGCGGAATTTCTGGTTAACAGGTTAACAAGTTGACAGGTTGACAAGTAAGTATGCAACACACCACTTATTATGTTAAAGCCAGAATGACAGAAAGCTTAAAAAGCTATGCAAACTTACCTGTTAACCCTTTAACTTGCCAACTATTTTACTAATTTTGCCAACGCGTATTGTATAAAACACTTTAAGCACACCGGCAAGCAACAATGCCACAAAGAAAAGAATTTTAATAATAATATAAACCATTCTACTATGATGACACACACCACCATTATGCGCGCAGTGCACAACAACCGCAGCACCCTGAGACTCTGCATATTCATTGCGCTATCCATCACCCTGACTGTCAAGCCGCAGCCCTTGGGCGCATACACCGGTCTGCTGTTTGCACTGTCAGTCATTGTTGGCGCATGCCACATCAGCCAGCTTGCGCGCAACCAACAAAACTTGTCGCAACTGTTGCAAAAGAGCATATACAGCATACTGTTCAGTCTTGCGCTGCTTGCCATCTGGCTGCTGTCGTAAGCAACCAATGCGCTCTGCGCCCAACGTTGCACGTCACCACATAAGGCGTGCACACAGCAACGGCAGAGCGATGTTACGGCAACGGGAGGTAGAAAATTCAATCGGAGCGTTTGAATTTTCTACCTCCCGTTGCCGTTTTTACTTCCTCCCGTTACCGTTTATACGCCCTCGCACAACCCGAAAGCCAGCACCCGTGGCACAAAGCGTGGTGTGGTGCAAGGCACGCGTGGTAACGAGTTTTTAACAACAACGTTACATCACGTTCATATAGCACACCTAACTTTGCAGCGTAAAACAAACGTATATACTACTTAACACAAAGACTCAATGAAAAAGAATCTGTTCAGTGCCACACTGACCATGCTGTGCACACTGGCCATGCTGCTGGCGGCCACACTTAAGATGCAAGCCCAAACGCCTGCCGAATGGAAAGCCATGAAGGGCAATGTAACCATGTACATGACCAACGACATGGGGCGCAACGGCTATTACGACCAAAAGCCCATAGCCGAACTTATGGGGCACATGGGCGAAACACTCGGCCCCAAATGCGTGCTGGCTGTGGGCGACATACACCACTTTAACGGGGTGGCCTCGGTAAACGACCCCCTGTGGACAACCAACTACGAGCAAGTATACTCCCACCCCGAACTCATGCTCAACTGGTTTCCCGTGCTGGGCAACCACGAGTACCGCGGCAACACACAGGCCGTGCTCAACTATGGCACAGTGAGCCGCCGTTGGGTGATGCCCTCGCGCTACTACACCAAGGTTATCACAGGCAAAGGCACAAGCGTGCGTGTGGTGTTCATTGACACCACACCCCTCATCGACCGTTACCGCGTCGACAGCATCACCTACCCCGACGCCCACAAGCAGGACATGCAAGCCCAGCTCAACTGGCTGGACAACACACTCAAGACGGCCCGCGAGGACTGGGTGATTGTAGTGGGGCACCACCCCATTTATGCCCATACCCCCAAGGCAGAAAGCGAGCGCACCGACATGCAAAAGCGCGTGTTGCCCATACTCAAGCGCTACCACAATGTAGCCATCTACGCCTGCGGCCACATTCACAACTTTCAGCACATCAAGATGCCGGCCGACGACATTGACTATGTGGTCAACTCCTCGTCATCGCTGGCACGTCCCGTGCAGGCTGTTGAGGGCACCGTGTTCTGCAGTCCGGCCGACGGTTTTTCAGTCATTTCGGCCACCAAAGAACAACTCAACATGTACATGATAGACAAAGACGGCAAGGCCATTCACACCATCAGCCGCCGCAAATAACAGCACAGGCAGCATACCACATAATGAAAAAGTATTTACTCAGCACAGCGCTCACGGCCGCCATTGCCACCGCGGCCGGGGCGCACACCATCGACGGCATAGTCAAGGACCAAAAGACGGGCGAGCCGCTCATTGGTTCGGTGGTCGAAGTAAAGGAGTTGCCAGGCGTCAAGACCACCACCGGCCTTGACGGCTCATTCCGCCTGCACGAACTGCCCGACAGGGGACGTTACACGCTGGTGGTAAGATACCTGGCCTATAAAACCCGCGAGGTGCCAGTTGAGGTGTCGGACACGGGCAGCGTGACCATTACGCTCGACGAGGACGTCCGCCGCTTTGGCGAGGCCGTAGTGACAGGCCACCGCAACAGCCGCACCGACATCAGTGCCATCAGTCTTGAAAAGAATGCCGGCAATGTGCTCAACGTGATGAGCCAGCAGAGCATACAGCTGTCGCCCGACGTCAATGTGGCAGCCGTGTTGCAACGCGTGTCGGGCGTAACGCTTGAGCAAAGCGCATCGGGCGAGGCATCGTACGCCATACTGCGCGGCATGGACAAGCGCTACAACTACACGCTGGTGAACGGCGTAAAGATACCTTCGCCCGACGACAAAAACCGCTACATACCGCTCAACATATTCCCCTCCGACCTGATGGACCGCATTGTGGTGTCGAAATCACTCACGGCCGACATGGAGGGCGATGCCGCTGGCGGCGTGGTGGACATGGTTATGAAGGACGCGCCCGCACGCTTTGAGCTGCAGGCCAACGGCGCTGTGGGCATGAGCGACTACTTTTGGAACGGCAACCGCCATTACCTGTCAACCGACCGCGGCCACGCCACTGCCAAGGCACCCTACGAGGCTTTCGGCAGCCAGTACGCCGCCACCGCAGCCGACTTTAAGCACGGCCCCGCACAGGTCAAGAGCCAATCGGTGCCCGCACCCAACTTTGTGGGCGGCCTGTCGGTGGGCAACCGCTTTTTCAACGACCACCTGGGCGTGATGCTGGCCGGCAGTGTGCAGAACACCTACCGCGGCACAGAGCGCACGTACAATGCCGTAAAGATGGCATCGGGCGAACAGGCCATGTACATATCGAGCCTCAAGCACCGCTACTACTCCATGCACGACCTGACCACGGGCGGGCACGGCAAGCTTGACTTTGCCATTGGCGGGCAAAAGCTGGAGTGGTACAACATGTACGTGCGCACCAACTCCAACGCCACGCGCTACAACAACAGCGTCAGCACCGAATACCTCAGCTCGCAATCGTACACACAGGACGACGAGTTGCGTTCCTCTACACAGACGCAGAGCATCTTTGCCTCACACCTCAGGGGCACCCATCACATTCTGCCCGACCTCACCTTCGACTGGGCCGGCATATTTTCGCGTGCCAAGGCGGAGGACCCCGACCGCACCTACATCACACTGACCAACGAGGTGCAGACACCTGCCAACGGACTGGGCGGCTCGCTGTGGGACGGACAGAAAACGCTGCTCAAAACGCGCCCCAAGGAGATGGAACGACGCTTTCAGCACAACAAGGACACCGACTGGACTGGCTATGCCAACCTGAGCTACAACACCCATCTGGGCAACGCTGTGGAAGCGCTGTGGAAGGCTGGCGCACAATATCGCCGCAAGGAGCGCAGCAACCGCTATTATTCCTACCAGTTTAACCCGGCTGACATACAGCAGCAGCTCGATGGCAACGGCCTTGACCAGTTTTCCGCGCCCAACTGGGTGTGCCGCACGCCCTACACGCAGGCCTCGCAGCTCAACTACAACTCGAAGGAACACGTGGGCGGCACCTACGCCATGGTGACCCTCAAGAGCCACTTTGGTGAGTTGTATGCCGGCTTCCGCGCCGAGCATACCAACCAGATTTACACCATGCTGCAACACTTTGACAACCTGGGCCCTGTGGGCGAGCAGAGCTATTGGGACTATCTGCCCTCGGCCTCGCTTAAATGGACACCTAACGGCAAGATGAATGTGCGCCTGTCGTACTACCGCAGCATCAACCGCCCTGGCTTTTATGAGATTGTGCCCTACCAAATAATGGGCGAGGAGTATCAGGAAAAGGGTAACCCCAACCTCAAGCGCGCCCGCATTGACAATGTGGACCTGCGCTGGGAGTGGTTTCCCTCGGCCAACGAACAGGTGCTTGTGGGCGTGTTCTACAAATACCTGAAGGACCCTATCGAACAAGTGTTTGTGGCATCAGACGGCAAGATGGGCAGCGGTGCCGACGCTTACTACATGCCGGCCAACTTGGGCAATGCCAAGAACTATGGTTTTGAAATAGACGTGGTAAAGTACATACGTCACTTTGGTGTGAAGGCCAACTACACTTACACCCACTCGGCCATCACCACCACCAAGCGCCAATACAAGCTCAATGGCAACGGCGAGTATGAGAGCGGTGTGACGCAGAAGCGTCCGCTGGTGAACCAAGCCCCGCACACGGCCAACCTGTCGTTGCTCTACAAGGACACCAACCATGGTTGGAACGCACAGCTGGCGGCATCGTACACTGGCACCAAGCTGGCTCTCGTATCGCCCTTCAAGGACGCCGACCAGTGGGACAAGGCTTTGTTTGGCCTTGACTTCAGTGCCGAGAAAAAGTTTGACAACGGCCTGTCTGTCTTTTTCAAGGCCAACAATCTGCTCGACGCCAAGCGCGAGCGCTACATCAAAACAGTGAACGAATCGAACCTGGAATATGAGGGGCAGCGCACCGACCGCACTGTGGTGGGCACCTACCGCTACGGACGCACCTTTCTGCTGGGTGTAAGATACACGCTTAAGTAACAACTGAAAAAGAACTATATGAAAAAGTTCAGCACATACGCTTGCCTGGCAGCCATGGCTACCGCAGCAATATTCGCCACCTCGTGCGAAAATGACAACATCAACCCCTACGACTACACTGCAGGCGGCTCAAACAACAATACCAACCAAGGCTCGACCGAAGTAGTCAAGACGCAACTGGCCGAATATCCCGTTGGCTCGCTGGTGTGGACCAAGGACACCACGCTCACCGAGAGTGTGAAGATACCCGAGGGCACCTCGCTCTACATTGAGCCGGGGGTGACGGTCACCTGTAAGTCGGGCACACAGGTGCCCATCGAGATTGTGGTGTTGGGCAACCTCTACTGCATGGGTACAAAGGAGAAGCCCGTGGCCATTGTGTCGGACACGCGCAAGGCCAACGACTGGGGTGGCATCATCTGCGGCTTTAAGTGTGAGGAGGTGGTGCTCAGCCACACTGAGGTGGCCTACGCCGGAGCCACTCCCACGGAGTCGTCGCTGTCGTACCAGAACGCCTTGTTCAAGACACCCATCGACGGTGGTGTGCCAGCCTTCCATTTTTGCAACGTCAATGGCAAGTTTGCCATGGCCAACTGCTATTTCCACGACATTCAGAACGATGCCACCTACTTTACCGGCGGCCAGGGGGTCATATACAACAGCCTATTTGCCAACACGGGTAATGCGGCCGATGGCGGCGAGGCCATCAACGTGAAGGCGGGCTGCAAACTCGATGTGGCCAACAACGTGATATACGATGCCTGTACCAATGCCTTCAAACTGTCGAACAGTGGCAACAGCGAGACTATTCCGCTCACACAAATCACGGTGTACAACAACACCATGGTAAACTGCGGCTGGCGCCGTACAAAGAACAAGAAGGGGGGCAGCGTTTGGCTTGAAAAGGCCAGCGCACCGGTGTTTGCCAACAACCTGGTGTACGACTGCCGCTACGGTATGAAGCAGCCTAAGAAGGACGGGGCCAACCTGAAGGACGCCTGTGTGGCACCTAACTACTACTACGCTTCAACACAAACGGGCGTGGACCAAATGGCCAAAACTGCCGACCTCATTATTTGGAATGATAACGACATCAAGAGCCAGGTGCCCGGCCAACTCGACCCGCTGTTCAAAGCCTTTACGCAGAACCCGGCCATGAACATCAACTGCGAGGTGGACGATGCCGCGAAGGGCGCTCCCCTGCCCTACGACCGCAACTGGAACTTCAATGTGCAGGCGGGCAGTCCGGCACTCAGCGGCGGCAAGGCTGACATTACACGCATCTTTGGGTACGGCTTAGCCTTCTTTGGCATGAAACGCATTCAGTTTGCCAATTCGGCCAACGACCAGAACTATTACTTTGCGGCACCTGCACCGAGCACGCGCTTTGGCGCACAGCTCTAAACGCTGGCCGCAGGAAAGCATTATTCAGACACCAGGCTCAAGTACCGACGCGGAAACGACTCGCCCGCCGAAGTGCCAGAGCCTGGTGTTCTTATTTACTTGCCGGAGATACGGTGGTGATTATAGTTGTGTGATTATTAGTCGTTTGCACCCTAATTGTGTTCTGTAATGATTTGTAAACTACCACATGGCGCATTATGCGGCGGCGTTGTTAAGTATTTATTAGTAACTTTGCATGCTTTTACAAACGTACTACAACACATGAACAAGATATGCTGCATCGGGCACATCACGCACGATAAAATCATTACCCCTACCACCGAGGCCGACATGCCGGGTGGCACATCGTACTATTTTGCCCACGCCATGTACCACCTTAATGGCGGGAAGGACTTTGAACTTGTCACATCGCTGGCACCCACCGACATGCAGCCGGTTGACGAACTGCGCCACATGGGGGTGAAGGTGACTGTAATACCCTCGCGCCACACGGTGTACTTTGAAAACAAATATGGCGCAAACCAGAACAACCGCACACAGCGTGTGCTGGCCAAGGCCGACCCCTTTACGGCCGAGAGCCTGGAGGGGGTT